>ENA-ORXT01000898-ORXT01000898.1-marine-metagenome-genome-assembly--contig:-NODE-898-length-43161-cov-8.462515_pt1 | contig 43161 bp, 25 predicted proteins | sample MGYA00237868_ERZ511482 | MGnify/ENA metagenome assembly ERZ511482
AATTGGAGATGTTTCCACCGGGGCAAGAGGCTACCAAAATCATTCCTAACGCTAGACTTGGTTCAGGCTGCATGACGACAATTAAACCGTAGGTCAATGCGGGAAGGAGCAAGAGTTGAGAGAACATTCCTGTCAACACCTTTTTCGGCGAACGAAGAACTATTTTAAAATTATCAATGGTCAGATCCAATGCGATTCCAAACATGATAAAGGCCAGGGTAATGTTTAAAAACAATAAGCCTGTCTCATTAAAATTTATAACGATGCTGTCGAGATTCATGTATTTGCGTAATGGTTATTAATTGTTGCCAGCATAGAAAATCGGAAATTCAAACTGCTTATAAATTTCACCCTCCTTGTTTAACAATTTTTGTGTTTTGATCTTATTTTCACCTACGTTGAAATGATCGTTTGAGATAAAAGCCATGAATCCAAATTGACTACCTAGTTCATGTCTATGAACATATAACTTGCCTGTGTATAAAACATCGTTGATGTATATTTTGTGATAGTTTAATCGGCAGTGGTAGTTGTGCTTTTCACTAAGTCTACGATTTTCTTTTATAGTGAGTTCTGAATCCTTCTGATATTTTTGACAGAAATTATCTTGAATAAATAATTCATTGTCTAAAACAGGAACGAACACTTTTAAAAAATCATCCTTATGGATTTCAGAAGGAATAACTGGGGTGTAAATTATTGAGTTTTCAGTAAATTGATCAAGGTAGAAGTTTTCGTTAATTCCATTTTCAAAAAATACATGTTCACCTAATATTCCTTGATCTATAAGTATAGGAATATTTGATCGATTCATGTGAAACGAGGTTAAGTTACCGGCGACTATTACTAACGGGATAAGCGTTAAAAAGCTCTTACTTGATTTTGCATTAGATGCAAAAGTGAACATTATTTGATTAATTGGTTTGTACAAAAAGCTAACTGAAAACATTGAAAAATATCTAGCTGCTTTGAAATATGCATTTTGAATTCTATCATTAAATCTGTTTTTTTTATTCATTGCCAAAATCTGTAATATACTCAATGAAACAAAAAATAGGGCGATTAAAACCAAACCAATAATAAATATGAAAGTAGGAAGGTAATCATCCAATAGACTATATAATATCAGTACAACCAAACTTGTCACAGCCATCATACCGTACATCAATAATATGGAAAATGCTCCTGCAAATTGTGTGCTAGCCGTATCATCAACTTTCTTGATGGTCGATTTAACGGATGGCAGTATTTTAATCCACTGCCTTGCATAGATTGGTGAATAAAATCCCTCCTCAATTTTGTAACCTTTGGGATATACAGAATTTAAACCTATCAATCCTATCCAATATGCTCTAAGGATGAAATGAAGAATAAAAAAAGTAGTAAGGACACATATGGCCAGAAGATTTAAAAAAGAAATAGCATATCCTGCGTGCGATTGACTAGGAGGCAAGTGTATCAAAAAGTAATCTGCAAGTAGGTATACAAGCTTGGGTAACTGAAGGCAACCAATTAATGCAACTCCAGAAATCAATAATTCTGCCTGCCAACTTTCTCGCTCTAAGCGTCGGAGCCACTTCGGAGTTTTTTCTTTGATAATATTGCTTTCCTCCAAGTCAAGTTCTTCCATAAATTTAAGGTACTAAATCCTGATCGAATTAGAATAATAAACTAGAATTGTATTTTACTTGCGGTGGTCAAATTTCTTGTTCATCGACTGAACTGCTTCCTCTATTCCTTTTGGGGTCAAAGGAAACATAGGTACGAGTTGACTTAAAAATTGAATAGTCATCGTATAATGCCAAAATCTCTTTGGTTCTGGATTTAACCAAGCTATTTTTTTAAACTTTTTGGTCATCGCTTTATAACTGTTAATGCTTTGGCGATTAACTTCATAGCTTGCCATTGAAGCATCTCCGATGATGAAGACTCGATAGTTAGGATCTTTTTTAAGGAGTCGATCGATGGTGAAAGGTTTGGATCGTCTGCTGTCTGTAAATACACGGTCGTAGATGGTATTATGAAAGTAATAAGTCTCCAGATCGTGGGCAAAACGAGTTTTCATTTTCTTAAACAACTCTTGAACGGATTGGATGTAGGGACTCATGGAATATCCTCCATTGTCAATCAGTAACATGACCTGAAGTTTCTGGTTTTTCACATGCTCCAATTCTGGAAGAAACAAGCCACCTCTCTTTAATCCTTTCTTGATGGTGTTTTCTATGTCTAGTTTATCTTGCGCACTTTCTTCAATGATTCCTTTTAAGGAAGCCAAGGCAGCATCCACATTATTGTCATTGATAATACTGTCCCGATCAACCGGAAAAAAATTACGATCGTTCATAATTTTTCTAGCCATTTTACCTCCCCCAGTACCGCCGATTCTGATACCATCCTTAGCCGCTCCTCCATGACCAAAAGGACTGATTCCCCCAGTACCGATCCATCGACTTCCACCGGAATGTTTTCCTCTCTGGGCTTTGGCAATTTCTTCAAGTCGTTGCATTAGTTCTTCAAGACTCATGCCTGAATAGTCCGCCATTTTTTCAAGCAATTGTCGACGTCGCTCTTCAAGGTCTAATCCATCAGGATTTTCATCTATGATCTCTCCATCATCCTTGTCGAAAATATCTTGCCCTGAAATTATTTCTTTGATATCATAGCTCGTTAAATGCACCTGATCTAAAAATCGATTGATTAAATCTTCCGCATTCAAATCCATATCCTTAAATACTTCAAAATTATCCTCCCTCCATTTCTTAAAGGTCTCAGATCTCAATATTGCATCATCTAGCCTTTCTCCATGCTGTATATCAATATTTAAAAAGTAGTCGTAATAAGCTCTTGTGTAGGGACCCATTTTCTCTGGATCTTTAACAACAATTCCTTTAAGCACATTGTAAATATCGCCCAAGGTCTTTATGAGACCACGTTCCATAGATTTGTGCAATAGCAAAAGTGTGCGGACATCAGCATCCACACCATGACTACGAAATCGTTCTGGAAGTGTTTCAAACATTCCTTAGTTACTTAGGGATCTTTTTTTGAAATCTTCAGGATTTGAAAGTATGGAACGTTGTACTCTTTCAAGATCTATTTGAGTTTTAATAAGGGCTCCAATGCCTTCAAGTTTTTCAATTTTTTCAATGGCTTCTGCTGGACTGAATTTTTTAATGTACTGCAACCATTTTAAAATTTCTCTGGTGGTTGGCGCACGTTCAAGTCCGAGCTTACGCAAATGATAAAATATATTTATAGCGACATCTACCACTTCTGAATCAATCACCTGATGATGTTTGCTAATTATCTCACGCATCATTTCCGCTTCTGGAAAATGTATGTAATGATAGATACATCTACCCTTAAATGCTGTAGGTAATTCTTGTTCGCGATTAGATGTAATGACTATGGCTGGCATGTTTTCTTCACTCACTTCAATCACTTCACCAGACTCAGGCATCACAAATTTTCGATGACTTAAGGCATATAATAAATCGTTGGGAAATTCTCGAGGGGCCTTATCAATTTCATCAATCAGAAGGACAGAATTAGGCGTGCTGAAAGCTTGTGCTGCTGGTCCTTTAATCACATAGTCAGGCAGACTTTCTGTGTTTCTTCCAGCCGTACTCATTTTAGTGTCTAGCCCTTTTTCCTGTCTTTGGGCATTGAGGATTTCCACCTGTGAGTCACGTAAATATTTGACATGATCGAAACGAGCGACAAAGGATTCTACATTACTTTTAGAGCCCACTGGGTATACGAATACCTGAAGTCCCAAGTCTTGAGCGTATTGAAGTGGTAATTCTGTCTTTCCCGTACCCGGTTCACCCTCTATAAGTAGAGGCATGCCCAGTACTCTAGACATGTGGAAAGCCTGTGCTAATTGTTTGTCGCAGAGGTATTTATCCGAACCACCCCAAAAATCAATGTTTGCCATTTTTTTAGTATTAAGCTCAAAGATACGGAGGATAAATTTGCCGTATTGATGGATATTAAAATATCAGCATTTTTGATACTATTCTTAAGAGTGCTCCTCTATCCATTTTCTAGCATTCAAAAAGGCTTCAAGCCATGGTGAAACCTGATCCTTTCTTCCCTCTGGATAGTGAGCCCAGTTCCATTGAAAAATCGATCGCTCGATGTGTGGCATCGTAATTAAATGTCTTCCATCTTCACTCGCAATCATGGCTGTATTATAGCTACTTCCATTTGGATTGGAAGGGTAGCCTTCATATCCATATTTACTAACAATATTATAAGCTGATTCTTCATGTGGTAAATAGAATTTTCCTTCTCCATGAGAAATCCAAACCCCCAGGGTTGATCCTGCAAGCGATGAAAGTAAGACAGAATTGTTCTCTTTTATGGTAACTGAAGTAAATGAGCTCTCATGCTTTCTAGAATCATTGTGAAGCATTTTACTTTGTTGCTCATGCTTTGGATTGATCAAGTTCAATTCAGTGAATAATTGGCATCCATTACATATTCCAATGGAAAGTACATCTGTTCTTTTGAAGAAATTATCCAGTGCTTTTTTGGCCCTATCGTTGTACTTAAAGGATCCCGCCCAGCCTTTGGCAGAACCCAAAACATCAGAGTTGGAAAATCCACCGACGGCACCTATGAATTTTATGTCTTCTAAATTTTCTCTACCGGATATAAGATCGGTCATGTGAACATCCTTTACATCAAAACCGGCCAAATAAAGGGCATGTGCTAGCTCGCGCTCAGAGTTACTTCCCTGTTCTCTAATGACTGCTGCCTTAGGTCTTATCGTTCGAGGAAGTACAGGAAGTTCTCCATCGAACGAGCTAGGAAAATTGTACTTCAGCGGTTGTTCTTTGTAATTCGTAAATCTTTCTTTGGCTTTTAGTGGGCCTGATTGTTTTTGATCTAGGAGATAGGAAGTCTCGTACCATACGTCCCGTAGGTCAGAGACTTTTAATTCAGCTTTGTCTTCACCATTGGAGAATTCGAGAACGTCTGATTTATTGACTGTCCCGATTTTAATACAATGTATGTAGTCCTCTTTTAAAAGTTCATGCAGATCATGCGTAGACTGGAGAATAAGCCCAGCATTTTCTGAAAATAACAGTCGGATGCTATCGGGCTCAGAGAGTTCTTTTAAATCGACACTTGCCCCGAGACCTGGATTAGAGAAACACATTTCAAGCAGGGTGGTAATCATTCCTCCGGCAGAAATATCGTGCCCTGCTGAAATTTTTGACTTCTTTATTAATTCTTGAATGGCATTGAAAGCAGAAACAAATAGATTAGGGTCATTTATATCTGGGCAATTTTCTCCGACGTAGTTTTCGCTTTGCGCAAATGAGGATCCACCGAGCTGATAAGAAGAGGCGCTAAAATTGACATAGTATATATCACCTCCACCAAGACTAAAAACCGGTTCGACCACCTTATTGATGTCTGTGCAATTTCCGATGGTTGATATTATTACGGTTCCAGGTGAAAGAACCTCTTCATCCTTATATTTTTGTTTCATTGACATAGAGTCTTTCCCGGTGGGAACATTGACGCCTAGTGCAATGGAGAATTCAGAGACTGCCTGCACTGCAGAATATAGTCTTGCATCCTCTCCTTCGTTTCTAGCTGGCCACATCCAATTTGCCGAAAGGCTCACCCCAGCAATTCCATCTTTTATCGGGGCAAAGATTAAATTGGTTAAAGATTCAGCGATGGAACATCTTGCTCCAGCTTCTGCATTGATCAAACCAATAATAGGGCTGTGACCAACAGAAGTGGCAATCCCCTCTGTAGAATCATAATCCAAGGCCATTACTGCGACATCATTGAGGGGAAGTTGCAATGGTCCTGCGCATTGCTGTTTTGCGACACGCCCTCCGACACATCGATCAACCTTATTGGTGAGCCAATCCTTGCATGCTACAGCCTCAAGACGTAAGACATTTTCTAGATATTTATGGAGCTCATTAAAGTGGTAATTTTTATCCTTGTAAATTCTATCGATGGTTGTATCTTGAAGTATAGTTTTTGGCGAACTTCCAAAGAAATCTTTCATCGCGAGATCAATGGGCTTTTCTCCACTCTTGGAAGATTCAAAGATAAAATGATGATCACCAGTAACTTCACCTACTACATACATAGGAGATCTTTCACGAGCAGCAATCGCTGAAAGAATCTCTAAATCTTTTTCTGGAATGATAAGTCCCATTCTCTCCTGAGATTCATTTCCAATCAACTCCTTAGCTGATAGCGTTTGATCTCCAACGGGTAGGGCGGCAAGGTCTATTTTTCCGCCAGTATCTTCAACAAGTTCGGATAGGCAATTGAGGTGGCCTCCTGCGCCATGATCATGGATAGAAACGATGGGATTGGTATCTGCTTCGACCATTCCTCTGATTGCATTGGCCACTCGTTTTTGCATTTCTGGATTAGATCGTTGAACGGCATTAAGTTCAATTCCTGCAGCCAACTCACCAGTATCAGCAGAGGATACGGCAGCGCCTCCCATTCCGATTCTATAATTATCACCACCCAGAATAACTATTTTATCACTGATCTCTGGAAGTGATTTTTGCGCATGATCCGCTTTGGCATAGCCAATCCCTCCAGCCATCATGATTACTTTATCATAGGCTAGTTTTCGACCATGCTCTTCGTGTTCAAAGGTGAGTAAGGAACCGCAGATCAATGGTTGTCCAAATTTATTCCCAAAATCGGAAGCTCCATTTGAAGCTTTGATAAGAATGTCCATCGGTGTCTGGTATAGCCAAGGTCTTGCGGGCATGGCTTCTTCCCATTTTTTGGAATCGTTTAATCTGGAATAAGAAGTCATATAAACAGCAGTCCCTGCCAACGGCAACGATCCAATCCCTCCAGCCAAACGATCTCTGATCTCACCACCCGATCCGGTTGCGGCACCATTAAATGGTTCTACCGTTGTTGGGAAATTATGTGTTTCTGCTTTTAAGGATAAAACAGCATCTACTTTTTTCTTCTTGTAATAATCAGGTTGGTGTGATGTCTTAGGAGCAAATTGAGTAATGGTCGGACCACCAACAAAAGCAACATTATCCTTGTATGCGGATACAATGGTATTGGGATTTTCTTTGGAAGTCTTCTTGATCATACTGAATAAGGATTGCTGTTTTTCTTCTCCGTCTATGATAAAGGTTCCGTTGAAAATTTTATGTCTACAATGCTCACTATTAACTTGAGAAAATCCAAAGACCTCTGAATCGGTCAGAGGTCTACCTAAATTATTTGAAAGATCTTCTAAGTATCTAATTTCTTCAGAGTTAAGAGACAATCCTTGATCATCATTGTACTCTGAAATATTCGTGATTGGGATGATTTTTTCAGTTTCAATATCAATCTTGAAAGTATGCTGATCAAGTTTGGGATATTTTTGAAAAATCATGGGATCAAAAGTGGAGTTCTTTTGACAGGCCTTAAATCTTTCGATTCTTTCAATGCCTTGAATGTTCATATTTTGGGTAATATCCACAGCATTACTTGACCACGGTGTGATCATAGCTGCTCGAGGGCCGATAAAATATTGATCTACTTCATTTGCGCTAAGCAAATTTAATCCACCAAAAAGCCAACATAATTTTTCAGTGGTTTCATCGGTAGGTCTTTGGGAAGTCTGAACTGCGAATATCAGAGAGGTTGGGTCACCAAAAAAAAGGATCATAGCTTAAATACTTAAGCATACAAATTTGTGTTATTTAAATATAAAAAAAGAATTGGCTACGGCTTATTTGCTATTAGATCAAATAATCTTCCAGTTCAAACCAGTCCGTCAAGAGATCAGCTTTGTTATTCACTTTGCCATCTTTTTTCAAAGAGAATATACCAAAGTCAAACCGAGGATTTTCCTCTCTTTGGTAATTATCTAATTCTACCGCAATTTGATAAGGTAGATTAAAGAAGTTTTCGGATATGTTTATATCAGGTCTAGATAGAAAAATTCCGTGACCTGGGTGTGTGTGAAACCATCCGATAAGGTATAAGTACTTATCATTCGCTTCTTCTATATGGGTTTCTAGATTGGTCCAAGACTCAATGGAATATCCAAACTGATACCGTCCAGATTCTTCTGCTGAGGCCGAAAGCAGATCTTCAATACCAAGATCAAATGTGCCATCACTATTTTTAGATATATAACCTAAAACGAATCCTCCCTTTTCAGGTATAGTTTCCAGTGGAATTCCATCCGAAGTATAAACCAAATAATCTTCCAATTGATCAACAAAGCGTTCTGAAAGATGTACTTTATGAATCATGGTATTTTCCCATACCCTCTTTAAAGAAATAGTTTGATAGCCAGATAAGTCCTCTATTTTTTTATAATTAATACTTTTCTCTGAATTGGGTTTTTGGATTTTTATTTTGGATTTTTCTGCATTTCCCACGTCTTCTGGTTTAGGGGTATTAGATTTTATTTCCTGTAAAACAATCGGTTCTTTGGTTAGCTTTTTTGTTACTTCTTTCGGTTCATTTGAGGAGGCACTGACGAATACCTTCGCTCTTTTCTTCCGTTTAAATAAATTAAAGAACAAAAAGAGTAATGGTAAAACAACAATTCCTATAAGCCAAGCTGGCATCTTTTCAAAAATTGTTTTATCGCGATGCAAAGTACTGCTATGGAGGGTAACCATATTTTTATCAACAATAACCAATTTAAGACTATCATATACTTTTAAAAATCCGGTGATTCCTACAGATACCTCATTTTTGGGTTGTAATATTTTTCTAGCTAAAATAGAGTCTGAGCCAGTAGAAATGTCCATAGTTAAAGGATAACCCTCAACTACCTTGGAAAGATCAATGTAATCATCATAAATTTCATTCTCAGTAATATATTGTTGCGCAGGGCACTCCATCACGATCGTACTATTTTTCCATTTCGTATCAGGGACTTCAACTTGAAATGACTTTTTTGAAGCATCTGGTATTATAAAATGGAAGACGGAATCTCTGTAAAAGTAATCAATACGTTCTTCAGCGCTGTGATTATTTAAGGCTATAATTTTAGGGAACTTTCCTTCTAAGCCATCAAATTTTGCTATACATAAACAAAAATTTGCAGACCTTGAGTCAAGTTCATAAGATAGTTTTAAGGGCTTTAATTTTCTTTCTATCCTTTCTTTACAATTTTCATCAAGTTCATTCTCACTAGATTCAAGTGCCTCCTCCAAACCGAATCTTGTGTCAATCGTCAGAATTTCATCGCACAATTTTGATTTTGGTCCCTTCCCTTTGCTCTCTGATAGTACTTGTATTTTATTTCGCACATACGGTGTATAGGTTGAGGTAGGAAAATTGTCTAAAAATTCCTCGCAGGTTAGAATAAATTTTTTACTCTTTTTTAAATCTGTGGTTTTTAATGTTTCGATTTCAAAAAGATCTACTAACTCTTTGTGAACGCAGGAAATTCTTTGACTTTTACAATTTTCTCTATATTCTGCAATCCATAAATCAAGCGATCTTTGATCATTATCATTCCTCGCATCTATGATTTTATTTTTTAATTCTGTTTCATCAACTTGAGAAAATGAAATGCTCGGGAGTAAAAGAAGTAGCCCCAAATAATATGCCCAACAAGATTTCAAATCTTCAGGAATTTATTGTAGCCAAAATAGATTCCTGCACCAATAAGAAGCACTAAGAAAATTTTTGCTTGACCTCCGATCAGCTGACTCTTTTCTCCGGAGGCCTCGCTGATTCTGATATAATCTTGACTTTGAGGGGAAAAGATTGTTATTTGATCTTCAGTTTCAACGTACCATTCATAGATACCTGCTTCAAGACTCAATTCTGATAGATTGGTTACACTGCTACCAGAGCTCGTAATTCTATATCTTTGTTTATTTATCGAACCTTGTTTTCTCAGCACTAATTTTTTCATATCAGAACCAAAGGCTGTTAGATAAATGGATTGACTTATTCTGTCGTATCTATAGTTGAGGATTCTATTGTCTTGTTCTGACAGCAGTTCTTCTTGTACTACTTCTATTGGTTCTGAACTTCTGCTTCCTCCAGAATAGCTAGACCCGCTGGAACTGCTACTAGATCTTCCGCCTTTATTGAGTTTTTCATTTTCAGCAGCTAATAATTTATTTCGCTCCTGTCTCACTAAGCCAATGTGGTGGCCTCTAGGAAATTGTTTTTCATAGAGATTGATGAATTTCATTTTCTCTTTCTCATTGTCTTCATAAACAATGAGAATTTTATAAATATCCTCTTTGTAAGGACATTTACTAGCATTCAAACAAAAGGGTTCGCTGAGGTATGATTCGCAAGCTGAGAGAGCCTTAGAGTATAGACCATTAGCAATTAAATTCTGAATGGTTTTAAATTCTGTCTTGGGATTTTTCTTGCTACTTTTTGTTTTTTTCCCGCCCTCTTTAATTTTGGCAATCATAGCCTTCGCCTCCTTGTACATATCTGAATTAGATCCTCGATACTTCTGTACGAATAATTCTAATAGATTGACACGTGTTGGTAAATTGGTTTCTGCCATTATGTTGGCATATTCCTCTTTCATACCAGCATATGTATCTCTGAGTTCTGCAATCCCCTCATTAGGCATGATATTAACTAGGAATTTATAATATTCCGTCATTTGGTTTGGGAGCACAAATTGAGGGTCCAAGGTTTCGACTCTAAAACTTGTAACAACTTCTCTTTGATCAGCTACTTCTGAATTAGGTTGCATTTGAAATACAAGTTCTGTTACTGAGGCATCTTTATTTTTACTGCGGTTAAACAATTCTAAAGCCCCATTCATGTGACTAAAAATAAAGGGACCCATATTGGAGGGTTGATCAATATTTAATTTGAAATCGTTGTTGTGCTTCTTCTTTTTGTCCTTAAATTCAAGTTGAGAGTACTTGATAATCAACAAGATTTTTTGATCCATCTTTTGTGGAACAATGGTGTTGTTCATCTCTTTTAAAAGATATCTTTGACCATTCATTTCTACAAAGACATCAATTCTAACCTCTCCTATATCCTTTTTAGAATACTCAAAAGTTTTTGTTGTCTGAGAGTGGAGTTGGAAGCTGCCGAATAATAATACTAGTAAGAAAAATCTCACTTTAACTAATTTTGATTTTTGATTTTATTTTAATTCCCTTGTCAGATTTTGTTTCACTTGGAGGTTGCTTCTTTTTACTGCTTTTCAACCTTATATCATGAATATTAATCTTATTCGTTTGATTTCTTGAATTTTCCCATTCATTGGAAACATTCAATAATGGTCTATTGTCCGTAGATATACCCTTTGCTTTATCAACAATTCCATTCGGTTCAGCGTAGTTCTTAACCCATTTAGCTACGATTGGATCCTCAGGATACGGTTGAATTTGTTCTGCGTGATAATTTTTATACTGTAACATTTCCCCAATCTGCTCTACAAGTAGATCTAAAGTGTGCCAGAACCCAAGAACATGCGCATTAATACAGATATGGCCTTCAAACTTACCAGAAGATCTGATGTTTGGGTGCCACGTTTGTGTTATTGCATAACAAGATGGTGAGGACAACATAGGATATCCTTGAGGCAAGACTATTTTCACTTTATGTTCCTCTCCATAATTTGGACTTTGGTCCTCATTAATGCTAACTATACTTTTGACCTTATAGGTAATTTCATATTCGTTGGGTGGGATGACATCACTTCCGTTCAGACCTTTGAATTCAATCATTGGGCTATTTTTAGAAAAATCAGTCAAAAGTTGAAGATCCATCTCCAGTCTCTTATGCCAAGGATCTTTGTATTTTTTTTTCATCATCCAGCAATCACTTTGGGTATCATCATGAGTATATCTCCATTTTGAACCTGTGCAGCATCTAAGGTTTCGTCTTCTTGAACTGCGTCATTTTTACCTTTTGGTATTAATTGGTATGCGATAGGATTTCCTTGTTGATCAACTCTAGGGATGCCTAAACCTGCATCTAACAAAGTGTCGATAATGTCTTTTGGGGTCGCAGCTAATGGAAGGCTAACGTCAATATCATCAGCATTAGGCATTAACCTTACAACTACGTTAATTTCTTTACTCATTTAAAATTGATCTTTATTTAGTTCATAATAATGAATACCATCTTTTCGATAAACTTCTAGAATATCGAATTTAGAAAATCCTAAATCTTCTAAATTTACGTCTTTAGAGCTAAAATTATGGTCAATAGACGTGAGAAAATCAGTCATTATGAGTTCCTCATCCTCCTTGATTCCGTGTTTTTGCTTAAACACATTATTCAAATCATATTGAGGAATTAAACCAGTGACTTCTATTTCTGATATACTGGATACCACCGTCTTTGCTAACTTATTCTTGAGCTTGATTTGGTATTGCTCAATTTCTCTTGCACCAAACATAAATTGTTCTAGATCTATTAGAGAATTCTTATATCCTAGATCGCAAGGTTCAAGTTGTTCTATATGATTATGACTCCCGCAATCATCTTTAACGGGAAGGTAATTAAGATTTAGCATAGTATTGGACATACCTTCGTAAAAAATATGACAATCATCCATTATTTTGTCTAAATACCCATGAATTACCTTTAAAGCCTCCTGAACTTGCAGAGCTCCGATCATTGAAGCGGATATTGGTGTCGTGGGAATTCGGCCTTGGGCGTAATTTTGTTTGGCTACATCTGCACATCCCAACTTGAAACGAATATTTTTCCATTCTAGCTCTGTTAATGAGCATTCGTAACAATTTTTTGTAGGATTGTATACAGCCATTGTACCTATTAAATTTTCAATAGCTCCATCTATCCATATTTTGTTACACTGGAAACAAGCCCTATTTATTTCTAATCGTACAAGTCTATTGTCCGTACAAGAAATGATCACATCCATAGAATTTATCAATCCTAAACCAACTCGACTAAATTCTACAGGAATTGTAGTTACCGAAATATTTTCATTGATTTCAATGAGTGCTTTTTTTGCAGCTTCAACTTTTAAGCTTTTAGTTTTGACATCTTTAGGTCTATAAAGTACAGATCTTGACAAATTAGAATATTCAATAATATCAAAATCTACGATGTAAATATGACCTACATTTAGCAGTGCTAAATTTTTAAGAACTTCATTGCCAAGAGCTCCTGCACCTACTACTAATACTCTTGCCTCTCTTACTTTTTCCTCTTTCCACCAGGATAAAAACTTGTATGTTGAGCTCCAATCTTCGTTGTTTGCATTAATTTTGAGCATTCACTAATTTAGGAATAATTTTCAAACAAGAAACAAATTTACTAGCATGGAAATAAAATGGAATTTAAATAAGAAACTAAAATTAATACAAAACCTAACCTATATTTGGAAAGGGTCTAACTTAAAATTAGTTAGTATATTTTTATTTCTAATTTGTAGTTTGGTCCAAATAGATTCATTGATTGCGCAAGAAGAAGATGATATGCTAGAGGCGAGAAGAACAGATTTGTATTATGGGTGGAATAATGAATATGAGGTAGGTGCTCAATTTATGTCTCTTGGATTTTCAAATCCACCACCAGGAAAAGGAGGAGGCCAGATAACAGCTGGTTTAAATTTGAGAGCGAGTATGATTGAAAATGATATTTATCATATTTGGGAAAATGAAGCATTTATAAATCTTAACTTTCAAAGGAAAGGAGACGAAATATTAAATTATATAGATTTCATTGATAGCTTGAAATTGTTCAATCCTAATGTGCGAATAGTTGAAGCACCATGGACAAAAAATCAAGATCAATTTAGAGCTTCAAGTAAGTACTCTTGGCGAACGAATAGCGATACTCGTATATACTATTCCGGCTTCACTAAATTAAGGACCCAAATTTTGAATTCTTTCGGTGCAGATAGTGAAAGAAGTTTCAGTGGTAGCTATGCTAAAAATTATGGACAGAATTTAACCAAGAATTCTGCCTTTATGGCACCAGGAGTTTGGACGACAGGCCTTGGCTTGGAATATAGAGACAAGAACAATCAATACTCGATTTTCTATTCTCCTGCTACTTACAAGGCCATAATTGTGGCAGACGAGGAAATTGCAGAATTAGCAGCAATTAATATGGTTGATTCAATAAGTCTACAGACTGGAGAAGTTATTCCAACTTTTGAATATGTAGGCAGTCTTCATGGAAACCAACAAGAGTTTACTAGAGATGTTGATGGTATTGAGATTACAAAAACATCTATGAGACATCAAGTGGGATCCCAAATTTTAGCTAAATATGAAGGAGATCTCATTCCGGAAAAATTATCTGTAAATAGCAATTTAGATGTATTTGTAGATTATTTAAGTAAGGATGGAATAACATTCGATGTTGATTGGCAAAATGAAATTAGTTACATAATAATTGGAGGCTTATCCGTGAACTTGACGGTTGACTTATTCCATGACAAAGATGTTCCATTGACGTTTTTTGATGATGATGGAAATTCATTTTTGGACAATAGGGGTGTATTTATAACGCATAGATTTTCGATATCTTACAATGACACATTTTAGACAACTTACTTCCATATTATTTTTGAGCGCCCTTGGTGGGATTATTTCATTTGGTCAAGCAAATGAGCAATACCTCAAAGGATTAAGTCATGTCCATTTTAATCCTGTGGACCATGATCTTAAAATTGAATTAGAAACCCACGGTAATCGTGCCTCGAAAACGATCGTAAAAGATCAAGCCAATTTTGATCTATACATAACCGCTGATGGTAAAAAAGAAAAGATTAGCAATTTTAAATTAAGACCTTCTCTAAGTAGAGAATCCAAAAATGACATAAAAAATATACTGGTTGTGCTGGATGTTGGAGCATCAATGTCTGAGGAAGACCTTACCAAAGGTTTTGATCTTATAACTAATGGTATACAACAATTATCAAGCAGAGGTGATGCAGCAATTACCTATTCTGTTCTTAATGACCGATTAGAAATATGTGGTGGGCAGCAGCGTTTTAAGGACTTTCTTGAAACGCAATTGACTCAACGATCAGAAACCTCTGACTTTCGTCAAATTTTTCTAAACTCAAGAATAGAACAAACAGACATCATTGTTTTAATATCTGATGGATATTTTTCAAAAAATAATAGAAAGCAAAAAGACGGATTCCCTGGGTCTGATGATTTTAAAAATTCAATCAATTCCTTTGGTAATTTGAATATCTATACCATCGGGCTTGGCTATAATTCTGATTTTTTACTTAATGTGCCAGAGTGGACCAGTGATCTAGCAGATAATTATTCTAATAAAGGTGTCTCAGGTCAGCTACAAAAAGAATTAAGCTCTACTAATTTTCAATACACCAACGAGTTATATCTTTCCGTACCCAATTATGTAATAACTGACCGGAATCCAGAAATTGGGATTACCTACCTAGATGGCTTTAATGCACCATTTACTTCCATAGATATTCCTATAAGTATGCCTAGTTATTATGGTGTTGATTTTATTGAAAGTATGAAGTTGCCTATGATAATTAGTCTAGCCATTTTAGCATTAATATTTTTAGCACTACCTCTGTATACTCAATATCGTTTTAAAAGAGAAAATATATTCAACTATGGAGACATTAAAAAGAAAAATGTAACCAATAGAGACCCATTAACCCTAGCTCCTTTAGAATGTAATGATCAGGTGGTCATGATCGGCGAAAAAATGATGCTTCTTGATACATGGAGATATTTAAAGAAATCTAGCGACGCTGATCTTGCGAAAGATCATTCTGAGTTTTTTAAGTCTGATGTAGAGACCAGTCTCTTTAAACATAACGACACCAGATTTAAGGCTCTATATTGGGTGTGGTTTGGGTTAATAGGTGCAACGGTTGGTTGGGCTGTATTTGAATCCGTAGAATATTTTGGTAATTTTTTATTGGAAAATTTAGCATTCGCGGCAGCATCTTTTAAGCCTCTATCTAATGTGCCCTTTGTGCATATTATCGCCTTGTCTTTATTGTTTCCTTTTATACTAACTGCAATTTTTTCAGGATTTTTAGTGGCTAAAAATTATATCAGTTCGTGGGTAGATTTAGCTAAGTATATAGTGATTTCTATCCTAGCTTTTATCCTTATAAATACCTTGAATTCTATTGTTATTCATTTTTTAGGACTCAAAGGAATTTTTTCAGATCTGAGTTTTGTCCTGCTTAATGGATTAACATTTATAGCTTTACTCGCCTTTGTTTCAAAAAGAAACTTAAAGGATCTTATGAAGCCTGCAATCATTTTTCTCATATCAATTGGGATTAGCTTTTTGGTCATTCCGCAATTTATATCTAGTAATTTAATCATGAGGTATATTTCCTGTTTAATCCCCGGTATTGGTGCAGGACTTGCGGTAGCTTCTCTCTTTGAATTTAAAGATAAATACGCACTGAGAGTATTATCACCAGAAGGTTTTAGAGGTACTCAGATAGAATTAATAGAAAAAGAGTTAAAAGGTAAAAAGTCTTACGATGTTGGAAGAAATCCTAGTGCAAACATATATGTAAAATGGATTGACTTTGAGATAAAAGACGAACATGCGGCACTTAAATACATGAATGGTAATTATGTTATCTTTCCTCAGGATGGAACACTTTACGTAAATAGCAAAGAAGTCTTTGATCAAAAAATACTCAAACCGAAAGATGTTATTTCATTCGGCCCATCAAAGGTAACTGAATTTGTTTTTGATATCTTTATCGAGAAGTCAATAAACAAGAAGACTCCACCAACTAAGCCTGGTAAGCAAAGTTTGAGTGAAGAAAACTTAGCAGTTGAACCAAAAGACGTTAAAACTTTAATTAAAATTAATAAAATATCTAAATAGCTTATTATGGGTGAAGAGGCTAATGATCTTAAGATATTTCAAGATTTGCAACAGCAAAAGACTGATCTTTACAGATCAATGGATAAATGCTTCGCTCAAGTAAAGAACAATGTAGGTGGCCAAAATTTATATAATGACGTTCTAAGTGCTGCGGAAGAATTTGAAAAAAATATACTGAAAGTGCTGTTTATTGGTACTTCTGAAGAGCTCAAAGAAATGTATCAATCCAACTTTGAGACAGGTGGAAACGATCAAGTAAGTTTTTCATTCAAGCATTTTGAAGAAGACCCCCTTCAATATGTGATAAATTACAAAGAATATCCCGACATAGTAGTTAGCGATAACAATCCTGAAGCCTATGAGAAAATTAGACGAAGGTTTATGCATTCGCAAATATTTGTTGTTGGACAACATGAAGATGATCTTGCTAAAGAAGAAAAACTTGAAGACGAATTGGAAAAATCAGAGGAGATTAATGCTGAAGCAAATTTAGGTGAAACTCTTGAAGGGCAAAGTTCTGAAAATAACCCAGGGGAAGAAATCATGGAACTTGCTGCAAAAGACCCAGATGACGTAGAAGAGGTTCCACTAACTGATCGAGAGAGACGCCGATTAGAAAGAATGAAAAGACGTTCGAGTGAGCAAATAGAAACAGAAAAGCCTGATTCTGAAAACCAAGTTCTCACAGATAGAGAAAGAAGAAGATTAGAAAGAGAAAAAAGTAGAGCAGAAAGAAATAATAAAAAAGAGGTAAGTGTTGATGATAAATCAGAAAATGGGCTAACGGATCGGGAAAGGCGACGATTAGAAAGACAAAAAAGAAAAGCTGACCAAAGTTTAGAAAATACAAATGATAATAAAGAGGAATCTGATGATTCAAATCTAAGTGATCGAGAGAGAAGGAGATTAGAAAGACAAAAAGCAAGAGAGGAAAAAAATAAGATTGCAAGCGAGAGTACTAACACGGAGAATTCTCTTGAAAAGGAAACACCGGTCGAAAAACAAGCTCTAAAACAAGAAACGGACGTAATAGAAGAAAAAGAGGAAGAAACGCCGCAGCCAGAAATAATTTCTCAGGTTGAAGCGCAAGAGCCTTCAAATCCAATAGAAGAAGAGCCTGAAGTAATAGATAATGAGGAGAAGCCTGAGCAAGGAGAAAGAAAAAATCAAGAAAAGTCAAAGGATAGAAGTAGAAGAAGAGAAAGAGGTGAACGAAAAGATAGAGGTGATCGCACAGATAGGAGTAATCGGAGAGACCGGGGCGAACGTAGATCAGGAAACTCTGATCAATCAACTGAGGAGACTTCAAATCAAAATTTAGAAGATAAAGTTGCTGCTATTCCAATTCCTGCCAACGATCCGAAAGCCAAAAAGAGAAGTTCTTCTAGTAAAAGTAGAGTGGAAGAGCGCAGGGCAAGAAAAGTTGATAGATCTGAACGACCGGCTAGGGAAAGCACATCTGAAAGACTGAGAGCAAGTGAACGACGTGAGAGGGATTTGGTACAACCTGAAACAAAAAATGTTTTAGACCTTAATGTAGATCCAAAGGAAATAAAAATTCCTAAGAGTAAATATCTTGCTAGCAATACTTTGTTCAAAGATTTTATCAGCTCAGATAATATCCGAGACTCGAAATTTATCTTAAAAAGCTTCTACTCCAATAAGATTGGACAAATCAGTAAGCTGATGGAGTTTTTTGTGAAATCTAAAAATGTAGAGGAAAAGAGAACCAAAGGTAAAATGATTCTCAATAACAAGGATCTTTCTGAAATTCGATCTACGGATACTCGTGGGATATCAAGAGAATCAAGTAACATTAAAGGAGATTTAAGCAAAAAGATCAGAATTCTCCAAAGACAATTTGAATCAGAATTGGATAAGGTTCAATTTGATGAAACAGGATTTGTTCAATCACTGAAAAATGAAATAAAGGATTATCAAGGACTCCTAGAAGTCGAAGCTGGGAAGACGATCACAATTGATATATCTGATGGATATGCAAAAGATCTGGAGAAGAAAGCTAAAAAAGGTCTAAGTGAATTTGTTGAAGGGACCGCAAGAACAATTATCACTAATATTACCAGCATTCAGAACGAACTTAAGAATTATTTGAAGGAGAAAAAAATTGATGGACCAATTATTCCAAAGGTCTCACTTTCTGACATGCCTACAGAAGATTACTGTACTCTTGAGCCAATTCAAACAAGTAGCTTGACTAAATCTTTCAGTAAGAAAGGAGGAATGTATCAACTCTTTATGGAGTTAAGAACGCCAATGTTTATGATGATGCCTTTGATGATGGTTGGAAGTCTTTTTGGAGCCTTACTCGTAGGATCAGATAACGGTGCGATTTCTCCGATTACAAACGATGCCTATGGAGAGCAGATTGTAAAAATCGATCGGTTTCCGGAATATTTTGCGCAAAATGGTACAAAGTCTTTTGTAGCTAGTTTTGAAGAAGTAGTTCAAAAGAAAGGTCGTGAAGGAAATTATTTTATCGGTAATTGGTCTTCTAGTGGTGAAAGAAGGAATAAAGAAACTTTTGAATTAAATTATAAAGAAGAAGGGGAGTCAGTAATCCTTTTTGTCTCTGATTCAAGAGATAAAGCTGTAAAGCAATTGACTAATTTTTATGATTCAAAACTCGGAGGAGGTAAACGGGTCAGTATGGGTTACTCTGCCATCTTTGGAATTATTTCAAAGTATAGCCAATTTAGATATTATATTTTTGGTGCACTTATGCTTGCAATTTTTATGTTTTCCAAAAAGAAAATAAAAGAGCAAGCGCTTGAAAAGGAAGTCAGCTTGGAAAAAGAGAGAAGTAGTATTAAAAGCTCACTCTCTCAGGGACTAGAGCGAGGTGTTTCAATGCAGATAAGTTCATGGAAAGGATTTATCAGTGACTTTCTGAAAACCAAACAAGACATGCTCGTTGGCATCACAGAAAAGTTGGTAGACAAAAAAGTTGAAGCAGCAACTTATGATGTTAATAATAAGAAGAAGATTATAGATCAACGCCAGAAAAATTTTCAGAAAGAACAGAAATCTCAGGCGGATTTAATTAAATCCTTAGAACAAATCGTTAACGATTTAAAACCTATGGAGAAGCATTTATTTAAAAAATAATCAATGAATATTTGTTTCTCACTTGAAGGCGATCTAATTAGAGCATCAGGACTAGATCTTGATTTGATTCCTATTAGATATGATTTGCTAGGACTTGGAGGGCAAAACATTAGTGGCCTCAATGCTTCCGTTTATATTGATGGAATGAATGCATATACTCGTCATTTCTACAACTTCATTGATCAAGAAATGCCAGGTATTCAAATTCATAAAAATATACTTAGCGACTTTAATAAGGAAGATAAAATTAACCAAGATGCCTCAGGCCGAAAGTGGGGTGCACTGCACTTACTAGCCATAATTTTTAAGAAGGCCATCTTTGAGGTTGAATCTAAGTTGACAACCAACATTGAAGATATTGGAGTTGTTTCATCACCAGCACTTTTCATGCAGAATAGGCGGGATATAGAGCTTGCACTTGATATTAATAATAAAGGCTTAATGCATCTCATAAGCTATGGGCAAGCCAGCCTACTTTATAATATTGAAGATGGTGAAATTACAACGGAAGACGATCACGCATTATTTGTATTCTTAGATCATACGGAAATAAATATTGAGCTATTTGAAAAATGTGCTGATGGTTATAACCTTTATATTGAATCGATCAAGTCAAATAAACTACACGAAGCAACAAAATTAATACAACAGAAAATAAATACTCTTCTTGAAGGTCGTATACGATTTACTCAAAAGTCTAAAAATAATATCCGTCTAGAGGCCATCAAATGTTTGAAAAATTTCATGATTAATGAAAGTCTCCAAGTCTATAACAACGATATTTTATTAGAGGATGAGATCTTTAATATTTGCATTTCAGAAGAGATTGTATCAGAAAGTATTGGAGATTTTTCCAATGCCATAAAAATGGCCCTAGATACAATGTTTTTAAAAACGGGAATTGATAAAGATGGATTAAATAAGATATTCCTCTCTGGTGCCTATCATCATTTCAAACAGTTCAAAGGTGGTGTGGAAAACTACTCTGGAACATGGGAGGATAAACTTATTACAGACACTAAAAATATGTGGCTTTCAAAAGGTGGAGCTCTTGCACTTAGTAGTCAATTCTTGAATTTTAAAGTACATTTTAAAGAAGGAAAAAATCAAGAAGAACCTGGAAAATTGAGTCTTGTTTCATTAGAAATGCCTGATGAAGTCATCGAAATTAATCTCAATTCATTTACCGGGGATAATTTAAAAACCTTGATACAAAGAGATGAAGAATATGCTATTCAGACCAATACTTTTAAAATAATTAAGACGGTAGATGATGAAAAGGAGGAGCTTGGATTTATTGAAATTTCAACCTTCGAAGATTTTAAACTGATAGAATATGAAATAAATTTGGTTATAAAGAATAACAAAATTCTTGCAGTTCAAGCGCTAGACCAATTCAATGAAAATATTCTGAATTCAAAATTTTACCTAGAAGATCCTTCTTTTGATCCCGTTCCTAAATCCTCAAAAATTGCTATTAATAAATCCAATAAAGTGCAAGTAAAATTGGGCAATGGAGAACGAAAAATCAATATATCACCGAAGAATGATGCGATTAAAGTAGGATCTAAGCCAAAATTAAATATTAAAATTGGTCAAGCTGTGAGCGAGCAAAATAAAATTAAGGTGGGCGAGAAAGGAAAACAGAAAGAAAAACAAATTGTGCCAAGCACGAGTAGTAAAATTAATATTAATTATATTAGAGCTAAGGCAAAAGACACTGAAGAAGTCATTGAAATAAAGGATTTTAAGTCACTAATAAGAAATATGGCCATCAATAACGCCTGACTAAATCATTGAATATAGCACCAAAAACAAACTTATGATTAGAATAACTCCAATAGTAATAATCTGTATAAGCCTTGGTTTATTTAACGGTTGTAAATCGGATTGTAACGAAGAAACAAATATTGAAGTCTTAACTAACTGCTATCTGCAAGGAGAAGATGAAAGGGTTTACGCATTTGTAATGAATGTTACACCTACTTGTAAACAATATGAGCTATCATATTATCTAGATAATAATGAAATGAATACCATCCCAGTATCTAACGGGATGGAGGTAATTCTTGGGTCCAGGCTTCCAACCATAATTACCTATCTATCAAAGGAAAGTTCTGGTTATGAAAGAAGTATTTCATTACTAAATGATGCCTTCATGGATTTGGAGTGCGGTGGTCAACCAGCACCAATCCAAGAAGAATCTGGTTTGCAGGTTGCGGAAAATGAATTTGATGAAGAAGAGCCATCTGAACCTTCAAATGTTCAAGCAGTCAAAGCTCCTGCTAGGGCACCTCAGCAACAAGCATATGTACCTCCGACGCCCCAAACGAATAGTTATCAAAATCAAGGAGCTAATATTGGAACTAACAGAGAGAATAACACAACAACCGTTGAAATTTACACACCGGCTAACATTGAAATTTATTCACCAAATCCTGTGATAACGCGTACCATCCCAGCAGAAGATGCTCCCATGAATACTGAGATTATTATGGAAGCTGAAAATACTACAGTTGAAATTCTTAATGAGGAAGCGCAAGAAGAAGCAGCTCTAGTAATTCCAAACCGTGAAAAATTAACTGCTGTTGAAAATGTTCAATCCAGAAAATCTGGCTCTAATTTAGGTTCTAGTAATAATTCATCTTCACCCACGAAAGCCCCACAAGTAGCAAACGTTAACAAAGCTGAATACTCTCCTGAACCTACTGCTCCGATAAAATCTACGAGTTCTTCAATTGAAACTAATTCTAGACCAATTGCATCAGCTCCGAAAACTTCAGCTCCGAAGCGCGCAACACCATCTATTGTTTCTGCAACACCTGCAACGACTCCAAAAGAGTCAGTTGTAAGTAAACCATCAGCGACTTCTTCAACTAAATCAACAACTACGAGTAAATCTGGATTTAAAAATTTAAAAGAAAAAGGAGGCATTAGGTCGTCTAATAAATGCAATGGAACTGATGTTCAATATATGTCAGGACCTTATACCATGAATATAAAAGCGAAGAAAAAACTGAAACTTGAAAATTTCAGAGTATATGCAGATTCTCAAGGTACGGTCGATTTAATTGTTAATTCCTTGAGTATGGATGAGGCTGAAATTATGGATGATGTTTTTGTACTTCCGTCTGAAGCTGGTACAGCTATTAACATATACTCTTTGGGCATAACCATGAACCCAGGAGAAGAATATGCAATTACCGTCAATCCAGTTACCAAAGGGTTGAGATTTGAGAGTTCTGCAACCTGCACCACTGATGTAGTTTCCTCTCCACTTGCAGATATATACTATGTGGATAAGAAAGTGGTATTTTTTGATTTACAGTTCATATATTAATAGAACACTATGAAATTTTTTAGAGTATTATCATTGACTTTAAGTCTCATAAGTTTGTCGTCGGTTTATCTCAATGGACAGTGTAACGCAAACATCGCAACCCCAAATGGAACAGAAATTGGTTGTACTAATAATGTAACCTTAGATGCAAATTCTAGTACCCCAGGAAATGTGACTTTTTGTTGGGGAGCCACAGCAGGAGGGACTTTTAGTGAAGCCAAAACAGATGGAGTAATTACACCCTTGACAACTGGCACATACACGGTAACAGTGAGTTCGACTGCTGGAGGAGGTTGCACTGATGAAGCATCAGTAATAGTAACACAATATTTGGTTGCACCAATAGTTACAATAACAACATCAGGTACTATCACATGTACAAATACCTCCGTTACTGTGGATGCTTCAAATAGCACTGGTAGTGGTACTTTGACCTATAGCTGGTCTTCAGGAGGAACAGGTAGCATGGAAACAGTGACTGCTGGAGGAATGTACACAGTTACAGTTACAGATTCAGTGAATGGATGTACAAATTCAGGAACAGTTACGATAAGTGAAGATACTACCTTGCCAACAGTTTCAGTAGCAACACCTGGATCAATATCATGTACAAATGCATCCGTTACTTTGGATGCTTCAGGTAGCAGTGGGAGTGGTACTTTGACCTATGATTGGTCTTCAGGAGGAACAGGTAGCACTGAAATGGTGACTGCTGGAGGAATGTATACTGTTACAGTTACAGATTCAGCGAATGGTTGTACAAATACAGAAACAGTGACTGTAAGTGAAGACACATCCCCACCAACAGTTACAATAGCAACACCTAGTAGCATAACATGTGTAAATTCATCAGTTACTCTGGACGCATCAGGTAGTAATGGGAATGGTACTTTGACCTATAATTGGTCTTCTGGAGGTACAACTAGCATGGAATCAGTCACTGCTGCAGGAATGTATACAGTTACAGTCACAGACTCAGGGAATGGTTGTACAAATACAGAAACAGTTACAGTGAGTACAGACACGACTCCTCCAACAGTAACAATAACAACACCGATTACTATAACATGCATAAATCCATCGGTAACCTTGGACGCCTCAGGTAGTTCTGGGGGTGGTTCTTTGACCTACAGTTGGTCTTCTGGAGGAACAAGTAGCATGGAGACAGTGACTGCTGGAGGAATGTATACGGTGACTGTCACAGATTCAGGGAATGGCTGTACAGATACAGAAACAGTTACTGTAAGTTCTAACACTGCTGTACCTGCGGTATCTATATCGCCAGCGAATCCACTTATTAACTGCTCAATTCAAACCGCTAACTTACTCGCCTCAGCTACTGGTGTGTCTTATAGTTGGTCTTCAGGAGGGACAACCAGTACTGAAATGGTATCTGCTGGAGGAACGTATACGGTGACTGTCACAGATTCAGGGAATGGCTGTACAAATACAGATTCTGTAACCGTAAGTTCTGACACATCCAGTCCATCCGTATCAATAGCAACACCAAGTACAATTACATGTTCAATTACATCAGCAACCTTGGATGCTTCAGGCAGTACTGGAGGTGGTTCTTTAACCTATAGTTGGTCTTCTGGAGGGACAAGCAGCATGGAGATAGTGTCTGCTGGAGGGATGTATACTGTAACTGTTACAGATTTAGGAAATGGCTGTACAGAAACAGAAACAGTTACTGTAAGTGAAGACACATCCCCGCCAACCGTTAATATAGGAACACCGAATAATTTAACATGTATAAATACATCAGTAACCTTGAATGCCTCAGGAAGTTCTGGGAGTGGATCTTTGAACTATAATTGGTCTTCCGGAGGGACAAGTAGTATGGAAACAGTGACTTCTGGAGGAATGTACACAGTCACTATTACAGATTCAGGAAATGGTTGTACAAATACAGGATCAGTTACAGTAAGTTCGGACACAACAACCCCTACTGCTAATTGTTCTGCAACTGATAACACCAATTGTGCAACACCCAATGGAACAGTAGCGGTTTTGACGAATGCAAGCTCACCGTTATACAGTTGGGAAGATTCCTCTGGAGCTCCGATTAGTTCAAATTCTTCTGTTTCAGGATTAGGACCAGACACATATTTTGTAACCGTTACAGATGGAAATAATGGATGCACTGAAGAATGTCAAGTAACGGTAAATTCTAATACTATTAATCCGACCGCAAGTTGTACCGGTACTGATAACACAAATTGTGCTTCACCAAATGGCACAGCATCAGTTTCAACAGATGCATCCTCGCCTTTTTACAATTGGGAGAATTCCTCTGGAAATTTAATTAGCACAAATTCAATGGCTACAGGATTAGGGTCAGGAACTTATTTTGTTACTGTAACTGATGGTAGCAGCGGATGTACGAATGATTGTCAGGTTACAATACAAAATACAACAAGTAATCCTGTTGCCTCTATAGCGGATCCAATGGACGTTTTGGATTGCAATACTTTTTCACTAAATCTTTCAGGGACTTCTAGTACTGGAACTGGATTATCTTACTCCTGGTCTGGTCCATCTGGAGGAATTAACGGATCGACATCAGGTTCCTCAGTAAGTGTCGATGAGGCAGGAACATATGGACTTACTGTAACAGATGGAAATAGTTGTACAGATGCTGCGTCAATCGATATAGATGAATTTATCATATTACCGACGGTAAACATAGCAACTCCAGCTCAAATTACTTGCACAAATAATTCGGTAACAGTTAGCGCAGGAGGAAGTACAGCAGGTAATCCAGGTGCAACCTTATCATATAACTGGAGCACAGGAGGGACAGCAAATTCCATTAATGTTTCAACAGGTGGAAGTTATGCAGTAACAGTATCAGACCAATATGGTTGTTCAAATGCAGGCTCAGTTGTAGTGGGTCAAAATACAACCCCACCAACAGTAAGTGTTACTGCAAACCCTGTTACTGTATGTGCTGGCCAAAGTTCAGTTCTTACGGCTAATGCAACAAATGTATCTTTCGGATGGAGTAACAATGCTACTGGTCAGGCTATATCAACACCTGCATTGACAACAACAGCTGCCTATACAGTTACAGTAACCTCAACCGCGAATGGATGCACTAGTTCAGCATCGGCAACCATAAATGTAATACCAGCACCCACGGCTATGGCTACAGTTAATGATAGTGAAATATGCACTGGTGAATCAATAACGCTGTCTCAAACAAACCCTGGATTGACCTGTGTATGGGCAGCACCTACGCCTATGGCAGGATGCTCTATAAGTATCACACCTACGGCTAATTCAACTTATATTGTAACTGTAACTGATGTTAACAATTGCTCAGATACAGATCAAGTATCTGTTACTGTAAGGCCCAGACCAAACGCCCAAATTTCTGCCGCAGAGATGTCTGGAACTGTCAATAATGATGCAGTAATTTGTGCCGGTGAATCAACTACTTTAACGGCACTCGATACAGCACCTGGAAGTACTCCACAAGGCTATTCTTGGAGCAATGGAACAACTACAAATGTCACTACTGTAAGTCCAGGTGTGCCAGGAGTCAATTACGTTGTAACTGTTACAAATACTTTTGGATGTTCAAACAGCTCGGCAAGATTTGTTACCGTTAATCCTCTGCCAAACCCGTCCTTAACTATTATCGAAAATTCAGGAATCGCAGCAAACGATGGACTAATCTGCGAAGGATATACTGGAGGAATAATTCAGGGGAATGCAGGTACCTCTACCAACCCAGTTAGTTATATCTGGAATGATGGTGGCATGCCAGGCTTTAGCACCACAGGACAATATGAAATAAGTAACAATACTCCAGCCGCCATCTCTAGCTATAATGTTAACTTACAAGTTACAGATGGAAACAATTGTTCAGATGTAAGTGCTACCTTGCCTGTAACAGTATGCCGTGCTCCTGAACTTGATTTTACACTTGGAGGTGTTCTTTTTGTCTTTACAGAAAGAGATATTCAATTTGAAGGAATAGTGACACAGCCAGGATTTTGTGGTGGAGCTGATTGTTCTGTTACAAACTGGCAGTGGGATTTTGGAGATGGACTTACAGGAAGTGGCCAAATCCCACCGGTCGTTGTTTATTCAACCGAGGGCAACAAAAACATTACTATAACTGCCTCAACCTCCTGCGGATGTAGCTTTGATTATCAACGATCTATTTTCGTTAGAAGCATAGATGATTGTCAAGCCATCATTACCATTGATGGACAAGAAGAATCAATCGTTGAAGAATGTTTAAATTCTAACAGAGTATTTACGATTGCCAATGAGTCAAAAGGCAAAAAACTCGCTGGTGGAGAATTAGCTGACATTATTGAAATGGATTGGTTCCTTACCCGTTTTGAATACGATAATAATGGGGTAGAAGTAGTCCTAGAAAATACTCAAATTACTGCAAATGGTGATACTCCAAACTTTGTAATTTCAAGCCTAGTTACGAATACACCTGCGGATGATGTTTTAGAGGAATCTTTCTCCATTAAATTCGATAATCCTGGTAACTATAGATTAACACATCGAATTACAGATAATACAGATTGTACCAAAAGCGAACCTACTGTACTATTCTTTATTAAAGAAACACCAACTGCTACCTTTAGTAAAAATGAAATTGAGGTTTGTTTTGGTCAATCCCTTTTGATATCCATAGATGACCCTACAGCAGTGAATCCGGACTTAGAAATAAAAATAACCCCAACGGATGATCCAACCGTTCAACTTATTATTAACGGAGACATTTATAGTGTGGGAGAATCCTTCTTCCTCCCTGGCATTACAGAGGATAGTTTCATTCAAATTAGTTCTGTTGGTTATTCAGGTGATGTTGCTTGCATGAATATCATTAATGAAATATTGGAAGTAACAGTTGTAGAACCGATAGAACTATCTGAAAGTCAATTCATTTGTGATGATGAATCCATGTTCATTGAATCTCTCACCCTTTCTTTCGAAGGAGCTAGAGATGAAAGTGATGATGAATTTTGTATTAGCTCTTTATTTCTTCAGAGTAATCCCGCGGAACGATTCAACTTTGATAACATTTGCGTAGCAGAAGGAGTGCCTCTAGAATTTGATAATTTCATAGACCTAATAACAGGAGTGCAATTTTCTGATTGGCAAATGTTACCAGACACAAATTATGTGCTAGTAATCAATGACGATTCGGACCCTTCTATGTGTAATACTGATCGTGAAATTGTCTTGAATTTATTTTGTGATTGCCAGACAGAATTTGGGCAGATTGTAGATGTTGGAGCTGATATTGACCAGTGTACCAATGCACCTATAATCATTGATTATGATAGGACTTTAGAGACTCTTTCTGGAAATGCAACTAGAAATTTAGTAATATCCACAGCAGATTTAATTGAATCAAATACTGATATCCTAATCTCATATCCTATAGGGGATGATCTACAGGTAGAAATCAATGCTTCAGATTTACCATATCAAACTGAAACGCAATACAATGCGTTTATATATCTAGGTGAAACTGTCGATAGTTTTCCTTCATTCTCTAATCAGTGCGATGTAACTTCTGAATTTTTTAGATCATTTACCTTTCATCAAGCTCCATTGAGCAATGGCCTTATTTTATTCGCTGGCAGAGATTCTTTTTGTAATAATAGTTTTGATATTCCAATTGGCTTGGCTAATAAACTTTCTCTGAGTTTTGTAGACATATCATACATATTAGATGGTGAAACAACTCCCTTTGTGACAAATTATCAAGACTCTTTATACAATGCTGATATAAATTTAGCTGGGAGTGATACCATCACTATTTTGGTTGAAGAGTCAAAATCTTATTCCATTAGTGGAGGAACTTTAAGCTGTTCTGATAGTTATTCTGAAGAATTATTTATACGAGAAGATTCTGCCCCAGATCAATATCCTGTTATACTTTGGCAAGGAGATAACGATAGCCCAGAGATAGATGGCACTCGAGGTCATATCCTAGCTTTAGAATTATATGATCCTGTCACTGATCAATTAAAGAACCCGGCAGAAGGTCCAGATGACTTATGCTTTCAATGGGGAAAAACAATTTTACCTTTTGATATTCTTCCGATTCAAGAAATCTATATTGTTAATAGTGATGCCCCAGTACTACAGACAAACAATGAAAGTACTAATGGCCAGTTCTTATTTGCTGGAAATGATCAGCAACTCAATCAGATAATCGAAACACCACAAGTAGAGGATGACTTATCATACTTCTGGGTGGATACTTGGAGAAAATCAGACGACCCTACCTGTAGCGCCAAGGCAATTGATCCTGATGGAACAACAGGAAGAACAGATATCACTGGACAGAATTTACCATACGATGCATACTTCTTCTGTACGACCCGAAACTACCTTAACGTAGATGGTCCGCCAATTTTCGGATTTAGAAATGGAGAGGTAGACGATAATTATTTATCCATATTTCCAAACCCTAATAATGGTAGTTTCAGTTTAGAGATCGTTGGGGACTGGATAGGAGATTATTATTATAATATCACAGACATGACTGGAAAGTTATTAACGCAGAAATCTTTCAATAAAGATACACGTACAAAAACCATAGAGATATCGCAAAATGGGTTAACGCCAGGAATGTATATAGTTAAGGTTTCAAATAGTTTTGGAGCCATTCAAACAAGAAAAGTAATAGTATACTAATTGAAAAATATAACCTACATATTTATTCTACTCTTTGCTAACTTATCCTACGGTCAGAAGGCCTCCGTAAAGGACACCATCTATGTAGATACAACAAAGCAATTGATAATATATCTACCGGAACAGGTAGTGAATTTGAAGGGTGAGTTTGAGAAAGAAGCTGTTGAATCCAAGACTGCTCAGATTGCAAAAGAGGCAGAAGTTGCTGGACGAGCAGCCAAAGCAACAGCAGAAGAAACAAATGCTGCTCTTCAATCTGCTACAGAGGAAGCTGCCCTTAAAGCAGAGGCAATGAAAGCGAATCTAGAAGCTGCTACAGAAGCTGCAAAAGCAACGACAGAAAAAACAAATGCTAAGTTACAAGCTGCTGCCGAAGAAGCCAAAGCTCGAACAGATGAAATAGAAAATGAGGATTCAGTTCTGAAACCTAAGGTAAGTGATAAAGATTATGATCTTATTCATAAAACCAATAGAATTTTAGTTTGGCGTTTGATTAAAAGATTCATGTACTATTCTGATTTAAAGTATAGTCAAGGTTTAGGGATTAATAAATCCATGGAAAATTTCAAAGAATTATTTCAGAACAACGCAGTCATTTATAATGATCTTTTAAAAAATCCAGAACATGTTGACTATCGAGATTATTTCGATGACATTTCTGAATACTTTGATAATGTAAAAATAGATCAAGATTTTGAAGATGTTTGGATTATTTATAATCGGCTATTTCAATCAGATTTGAAGGCTTTAGAAACAGAATCAAACTATTCTGATGGGGACAATAGCTCATTTTATTATGAACTTCCTGTGAAAAAATATGTATCAAATAAGATTGGAGATGATGGTAAAATTATCCAATTAGAGAAGCCCGAAGAGTATAATCTTCGATTTAAAATATTGGTTGATTATCAAGAATTAGAAGCTCAGATTGTGGGCATCTACTTGAATTAAATTATAAGCTATGAAGCAATTACAACTTGTTTTCTTTTTTTCTTTCTTCTCCATTCAATTATTATGGTGTCAAGAAGTAGAAATTATAAGCACAATACCAGTCAATTATGAATTCTTTGAACCTGGTCCTGGCGTGAGTCAAGAAAATTATGCGGCAGCTTTAAGCTCGCTTCAAAATTTGATGGACAAGTATGCGTCCATTGCTGATTTTATAGATCCTAGTACTGGTGAAATATCCGCCAATAAATCTATTATGTGGAGTGAAATATTTACTCCAGGAGCTCTTGTAATAAATGATTTAGATAAAAAGGCTACCATGATTCATAATGCAGACTATGCCGATAATGTGTATGAATTTCTCTTTGATGAGGGCGTAAGTTTTGATATTAATGACATTGTATTAGAAGAATTAGAAATGAATGCCTCCGGGTATATTATTGCTAAATTATATGTGGAAAAGAATGTACGAACATACATTGAAGAGAATGCTCCTCGATACGATAGTAATGGACGGAAAATAGACATGTATTTCGAAATTGAAATGCCACCTTATGACATTGGAGCGGCACAGATTACTAAAATATTAGGTGAGATTAAGGAAGATATAGATAAATATAGTGTGGTGAGCCTGACGGCAAATGCAGGTTTTGGTTCTGTTGGATTGGAGTCTGAATCTTTTGATTTCGTCAATTTTGCGCAACCCACAATAAGTAACTACGGTGCAGACATTTTATATAGATATGGTTTAGGTGATAATAGAAAGTTTTTTATTAGTATAGGTATAGGAGCCCATGTGCTAAATATAAATACTAAGGAATTAAACTTAATCCCTTCAACAGCACCAATTGATCAAGGGGGTACACAAACGGGTTATATTTTAGGTTCAGATGGATTGTTAACTGGAGAATATAATTCACAATTCTTTACTTCTGCTGTTGTAGGAACAGATGCTTTTGAAAAATTAAATGGAATAAGATTTGTTCCGAAAATTGGAGTTGCGTATAAAGTTCTAGATAAAACGGATAGTAATTTATACCTAGATTTTACTTTAACAGGAAACTATATTACAAATTTCAGAGGCGGAGAAAGAGAACTTCCTACGGAGGGATATCTGACACCAAATACCTCAAATTTCCCAGATTTTATTGAGCTGCAAGACAATTTATTGGAACTTGACGGTTATCTTTCAGATGGATCTTTTGGGCAAAACCCATTGGAGGTCATGAATAATTTTAGTTATGGGATATCCATATCTCCTACTTATCAATATGACATAAACATTAATTGGGGTATTGAATTTAGTGTTGAGTATTACCTAGGGTTGTCTGATTTATTTAAACATCGTCCGGCTGATGGTCCTTTTCAAGGTGGACCTTCAACTTTTATTGAGCAATTTTCAACTAAATCAAAGCTGAACAATATCAATATAAATATTGGTGCCTACTATGAATTTGGCAAAGGTTAATTTACAAAATTAGAAAAAATGAAAAAGGTATTATCAAATGTTATTTTCATGTTTTTGTTTGTATCATTTGCGCAAGCACAAACAATAAAAATTATACCAGACAAATATCTCTTCCCCAAAGACTATGATAAGGAAATAGATCCTGTCAATTATAATTTACAGTTGAAGGAAAGAGGTAAAGCAACCTCAAAAGATAACGGTAACTGGTTTATTATTTCAGATAGAAATAATAACAAGGTCTATGCAGACCCTAAAGAAAATGCTACGGTTGTTGCAACTTTAAAATTTAAAGAATATGCCTATGTGATGGATGATGGAAATGAAGACTGGTTGAAAATAGCAAAAGGCAGAGTGACAAAAGGAAAAATAGAGGAACCAGTCTGGGAAGGTTGGATAAAAAAAGAGGAAGTCGTTATCAGTCCATGGGCTCTGGTGAACAAAACATCTAATATTCATACGAAGGCCTTTCTTCTAAATCAGGCAAGTAATATTGCTGAAGTTATGACAGACGAAAATTGGCAACTTGCGAAAATTTATGATGGTCCAAATTCTGTCAAAGAAATTGATCAAAGAGGTATTTACGAATTCTATTTTATTTTAAAAAGGGCTAATAATAGAGTACTAATAGCGAAGGATTATTTTACAAGATATTCAGAAACTGAAAAACAAATTATTGGGTGGATAGATGAATCTAAATTGGATTTCTGGCCGACAAGAATTGCTCTTGAACCTAATTTTACTAAGGAAGCATTTGATGAAAGGAAGAGTAATAAAGATTTAAGAGTACTCGGATTTACAAATGTAGGTGCAGCAAACAATATTGCGAAATTTGGAAAGGTAGTACCTGAACAAATTCTTTGGGATCAGGACCCAGTAACCTTGCCAGAAGGTTCTATGTCTGACATTAATCCAAGACGATTGAATGGTCAGGTCATTCGTTTTCCAATGTTGAAAAAAAGAGCCAAGTCGTATCGATCTGGTGTAATCGGAGAAATTACCACTAAAAATATCTCAAGTATGCTGGATCAGCCGCTAGAAGGTGTGATTCAGGAATCTGATTTTGGAGGACTTCAAGAAATCGTCCGAAGTGCCAATGAGAAACGAACGAATATGAATGTGTTCTTTCTAATTGAAGGGACGCGCTCCATGGCAAAAAATAAGACAGCGCTTATTAATTCCATCAACTTTTTAGATAAAAATTTACCAGACTATGTGAATGTGAAATATGGAGCATCTATATATCGAGATTTTGAATTAAAAGACCTAGACCGAGATTTAACGATCTCTAAATTATCTACAGATAAAGATGAGGTTGTAAAATTCATTAATGACACTGAATACGACAATTTTGGTGACCTCGATGATTGGACAAACTTAAGATATGGTCTCGAACAATCATTGGTAAAAGGTGGCTTCACCATGGATTATTCCAATGTAGTAATCATCATAGGGAATCATGCGGACTTTGTCTTGGATAAATCCAGAAAGGCTGTTGCAAAAATGATTGATTCTGGAAAGTATATGCCAAAACGTTCTGCAATTGAAAAATTAGCAGCTCAATATGAAGTGAATTTTGTAGTAGTTCAACCAACAAGTTTTGACTCACAAGAATCGATAGATTTTGGATATCAAACAAGAGGAATTATAGAAAACCTTGCGAGTAGATTGTATCAGGGGTTGTTTCAACTCAGAGAAGAATATCCAGGACTTGATATTCCTCCATTTGTTTTACCAGATGTGAACTTAGAAGAAACAAAGATTAAATTAAATAATTCAGCAGTTGCAGCATACCTATACAAGCCAGCTTTAGGGGGTTCCATATCAGCAGAGGATATGGAGAATTTCTTAAATGAATCATTGCAAGATTGCCAGAGTAAATATGAAGAACTTTATCTAGATATTTCTGACTTAATAGAAAATGGTCAAGGAATTGACTTTGATTTAAGTAATGGTATGTGGGAACCTGCCATTGCTCATGTAATCAACAAAAGTATTCTTGATGCAAAAACAAAGGGAAGATTCTCAGAAGATGCAACAAAAAAACTTGTGAATCGAAAGTATAAACTTTTCAACGAAGTTTATTTACCTAGTCAACTTCCAAACGCTAAGTATCCACTATTCTCTTATGTAGTGTTTATGCCAGAAGTAGATTTTGTGGATTATTTACGAACATTAAAGGATCTCAAGGCAGCAACAATGGGTTCGCTTGATAAACAAAGAGAAGAACTATACTTTGCATTTTTTGAACTATTGAAAAAGTTTTCCGGTGAGAATATCTCTAAAAAGGAAATGGAATCGACAAATGTAGATGTACTTAGAAGTCTAATGCAAGGTCTTTCAGCTGATGGAGATTACTATATTGGAGATAAGCTAAATTTCAATATTGGAGACTTAAGGAATGACAAAAAAATAAATGATGCGAAGATTTCTGAAATAGTGAATAGAATACTAAATAAATTAGAAGCACTGGAGAGTATCGCTCAACAAGGTGACTCTTACCCGTTTATATTCTCTTCAAAGGAAAATTTTAAATATTATTGGTTGCCTGCAGATTTTTTATTTTAGAATATAATTAATTTGCAACAACAGATATATCATATAGATACACTTAAATGTTCTTATGATTGGAAGAAAACAGTACTTCTGATCAAAGAACTGGACATTTACAAAGGCACATTGAACTTTATCATTGGCGCTTCTGGAATCGGTAAGAGTACCTTTATTGAAACCATTGGATTGATGAATAATACCATTCAAAATCCTACAGAAGTTAAGCTCGATTTTTTTAATCATGAAGGTGTCGATATTTCCTTATCGGATATTTGGACCAAGAGCCAAGAAGAATTAGCAGGTTTTAGGAATGAGGCTTACTCTTTCATTTTTCAGAGCACCAATCTGATGTCCAATTTTACGGCCGGTGAAAATATGTGCTTTGGACTCCTGCTTGCTGGCGAAACCCTAGATGAAGGAAAACAAAAAGTTTTACCAATCATGAAGTCGCTTAAATTAGACGCTAATTTATTTGATAGAAGCGTAACAGCACTTTCAGGTGGTCAACGACAAAGAGTAGCTTTCGTCCGTGCCTTTGCTGCTAAATTTGATGTTCTTTTTGGAGATGAGCCCACGGGTAATCTGGATCCTAAAACCTCGATGCATTTAATGAACATTCTAAAATCTCATCTTCAGCAATTTCATAAAACAGGAATCATCGTTTCCCATGATGTTTCTCTCGCTTTGGATTTTGCAGATAATATTTATTTTATAAAAGAAATGACGGTTGAGAATGATTCCTTTGGATATTTAGATAACCAGCAGTGTTTTAAAAGAGATGGATCGGAATGGATGTTGAATGGAGAAAACGTCACAGCCAAAATAGAACAAATGATTTTTGATTTGATGTAATGAGTAAACAGGATTTTAAAAATATCTTTTTCACAAATGAATCCAAGGAACTGTTGGGGGAAAAGAATAGTGGTATCATTATTCTTTCTGTAATCCTGTTCCTGACTTTTGTTGCTATTGGTCATTCCGTAGGCGGTCTTGAAGATTTAAGGAAAAGTATGGATAACCCATTTACTAATTGGGTGAATCTTCCTTTAACAGGAGCTGATTCAAAAGAGGCCATTAATGTATTTAATAAATTTCAGGATAGAGAAGTATTAAGTCAATACGATCTTGATACGGTTAGTGGTTATTTTCGAAGATGGGAGAAAATCAGGCATTTTGAAAATAGATCACTTAATGAAATAACAAGCCGATGTATAGATCCGGGTGAAAAATTGTTGGATCAAGTCTTAGTAAAATCTAACATAATACATAAAAATGAGAATTTTGAACTCACGGGAAAGAGTAAAGATTGTTGGATAGTGATTAGAGAATCAGTGCTAAATGCACTTGGTTATACCGATTTAAATAGTGTCAATAATTTACCCATTAGTATAACCTGGGATAGCAATGAAGACACCTATGTTGAAATATTTATACCTGTGGCTTATGTTGTTGAGGAGTTACCGGATAGGGTAGATATGATAATCCCTTTCCATTTGCAGCAGCTTATGAGAGAGAATTTCCAAAGTACTAAGGCTCTTGATATTACAAGATCCAATAACTTCAACATTCTGGTAAATAAAGAAAATTCAAATCTATTAGAAGCTATACCTGAGAAAATTAAGGAGTTGGGGATTAAAGTTGTGGCTGAAGATACACTTAACTTTAACCACTACACCGAAGACTTTATTGATCTAACGGTTTACATGGATACGACAATAACCTTTAAAGAAAAAAACGAATTAATTGCAGAGGTTATAGGCTTAGATCCGGGTAACATAAGACGGAATGATAAATATGTATGTAATGTGAATAATGATTTTGTTATTTCTAGACCACATTACATTACTTTTAATTTTAATCGTCTTGATAAGGTTGGATTGTTAAAAGATATGGTCTTAGATACTTTTAAGCTTGAAATCAGTATGAATCAAGTAAAGGATAAAGAAAATTTTTCTAAGGTTAGTAATTTGACCTTCTTAATCTCCGTCCTGCTTTTCATATTTAGTATCCTAAGTATTATAGTTTTCATATACAATCTTCTAACATCCCATTTGAATAAAATAAAAATGAACTTAGGGACGCTCAAGGCCTTCGGTTTAGAGAATGGTGTAGTGAATAAAATATACAGAGGCATTATTAATTCCTTCTTTTTAAAAGCCTCACTTTATGCTTTTGGGGCTGCCTTATTTTATTGGGTTTTTCAGAGATTTATTTTAGGAAGTTCTGGATTTAGTCTATTTAATATTTATATTCTATTATGTTGGTTGGTTCTTTATTTTATGATTTCTAAGATGTCTAATAAACTTTTGGATTCAACACTAAATCAGACTCCCGGCAATTTAATCTACAATCGAAAAACTGTAAAAAATTGAAAAGACATGAGGCACTTTATTCTTCTTACTTTAATATTCGTTTTCTTAATTGGTTGTAACTCTGATTCCTCTAGTAATAAAACCTTGGATGCTGGAGCAAATGTAGAGGAGACTCAAGAAGTACTTAATAATATTTTACCGAGTTATGAAGAAGACTCAAAGGACTCTAAAACTTCTAATGAAAATTCAAGTAAGGAAGTTAAACAGACCATTGATAACAAAACGAAGTATGAAGTAAAGCCTGCAGAGAAAAGTAAAGAGTCTATTAGATTGGCTAATGAAAAAGTTGCGAAAAGTGAAAATTCAGGAAAGAGCTGTGATGAATTAGTTAGTCAATTTGATAAACTTGTAAATACGTTGACAACTAATCCTAGTGAAGCGGTTGTAGCTGAGTTTAGTAAATTTATAGCTGATCCATTTCATCTTAATTGTAAAAAGATGAATGAGAAATATAAGGAAGAAATTGCTAAAATTGAAGAGAGATTAGAAGACGAAGATGAAGACGATTATTAATACATGTCTGATAGGCTCAAGAGTTTTTCTACCATCCACTGGCCAGTGTTTTGTTTCTTTACAACATATTGATTTTCGGTAAAGTCTTTAAACCTCTTCATATACTTTCCTTCCGTAGAACTCCACCAGCACAATAGCCAATATTCTTTAGTTTTTACAATTGCCTTTTCGTCGGATATATTTTCTATATCCATGTCAAGAATTTCTGCAGTAGAAGGATTGTAATTGTTGGCAATAGAGAAATTGTTAGATTTATTAAATTCTACAATTTCAGCTACTCTATTAAAAGCAGAACTACCTTCTTTGATAAATGAATTTAATTTTGTTGCTCCATTTGTGTTTAAATGAAGCAGGGCCTTAAAAGAATTGTCTACTGAATTCCGAACCACATCTTTTACTTGTTCTTCATCTGAATAGTTACCAAAATCTAAGGCGTATTCTGATTCTAATTGTGTAGAAAGATTGTTCCAACTAGGATAATCGAGAAAAATTGAAATCTTATTTAGTGTATTTTCTGTTCTTGGGTCTAGAGGATACCTAATTTTATAGTTGTCCTTGAAAATACTTGATAATGTCTTGTAGGAAATAGTACACCCAAAGGTCTGAATTTCTTCATCCTTGAATTTATCAAGTAAGTCAGATTTGATCAAGTCAGCTAAGGTTTCAAAACAGTTTTTAGTCCATTTTTCTCCTGAAAGTTGTTTTACCTTCTTAACTTTTTTATTCGACTTAATCAATCCAGTAAGAGACTGGGTATAATTGATCATTTTCGAAAGTTAATTATAACCTCCTTTTCTTGAGAATTTAAAGGCTACAATAGAATAAAGTATAAATAAATCTAAGGCGATACTAAATATATCAATTAGGGACTAAAATTTCAAGTAGAGATTCAAATATTTTACCAAGAATGAGTAATATGATAAATTTAATGAGCAATTGTATTGGTTTGTAAAATGGCTACCATATAAATAGAGCTTTTTAGTCCTTTATGATATTAATAGACGGCTCCCCTTTATCATTGGTAACAACTACGTAGGTGTATTTACCAACTGGGAAACCTAAACCATTCAATATTTCACCATTAAGTTTATTTGTCAGTTCTTGTTTCTCAGTAGCATAAGTAGCAAATTCCTTTCCAAATTCTTTATGTAATCTTGAGCCGATTACTAATTTGCCGAAAGGGAAGTAAGATTTATCTGCTAAAAGTAAAATTCTATTGTAACCGTAAAACTTACCTCGCGTCTCTTGATAATTGGATAATTCCCCAGATTTGAGGCTTGAGTAGTTGGTTGCACAGTCATAGGTACGATAACTATTTTTTTTAGGTAATTGAGTTCCTAGGCGAATACCATCAAATTCAATTTTGGTTTTATTTTCAAACCGTATTAATACTCCGTTTTTCTCTGCTTTAGGAGAAATACAACTTAGGATGTTGAACATAGAAAATATAGTGAAGCCGATCAAGAATAAATTTCTCATTTAATTTAATCTGGTCTTTTGACTAATAGGGTCCCGACAGCACCAAACGGTGAACTAATATTGATTAGGCCAATATTGAATTCTTTGGAACCATCAATTAAGGAACAGGCACTGGCAATTAATCTTGCACCGGTTACTGAAATTGGATCCCCCATAGCGATACTTCCACCTCTAATATTGATTCTCTTTTCTGGAATTTTTAATTCTTTAGCTTGTGCCAATATTATACCTGGATGTGACTCGTGGAATTCGTAAAAATCAAGTTTAGATACTTTAACTTTATTCTTTTTGCAAATTCTTTTCATAGACTCAATACCTAAAGAAATAAATTCTGAAGGATCTCCATAGTCTAGGTCAAAATCTACAACTTCTAAGGTTGCTTTTTTACCTTTAATTAATTGGCTACTTGCCAATAGCATTGCAGACCCATCGGCAGGAGTAGCTACATTTAATCTTGTACAAAGTGGCGCAGTTTCTGATAATGCCAGAGCAGTCAAGTATTCTTCTTTTGAGTAATAACTTGTGGCAAGTAAATCGAGCTCAAAATTTATTGAAGGTTTTTCTTTTTCAAAACTTACGGGAAGGATCTCATTTTTGAACCAGTCTTTATTGAAAGATTCGATATACTTATATCTGGATGTGAAGGCAAATTTATCACAATCATCTTTTGTTATTCCATGCGCAGTAACGGCTGTTTGAATAATACTCCAAATATCAACCTGATGTTCATCTATATAAGTGAAGGCATTGAGTAGGCCCTTTATTACTTCATGCTTATCCTCGGGAGGAGTTTCAGGCCGTTCTTGAATAAAACTGTTTCTTATATAGTCTGGAACGGAGGTTAAATTTTCATAAGCAGTGATTAAAGAAAAGTTGAGAGCCTCGAGTCCAGAGATTAATTGAAGGCTTTTAAATACACTCATGTGTTCTTGATCAAATCTAAAAGCCTGTACTTTACTTCTATCCAACTTTAATTCTTGTGCGAATCTGTCTGTGAAATTCTTGCCTATTGAAATGTCATTTGCATTAGCAAACAAAAGATGAGTAACATCGTCTAAAGAAAAATCTTTGATGTTATGAAAATAATTGTTGACAAGTAAACTGAGGGCAGCACCAGGATGTATCCGTGATAGGTAATCATTTAATTTATTAAACGGTGCACGTTTATATCCATAGATGAAAACAGAACTACTCATATTTCTTTTATCTCAAGGTATTAAAACCCGCTGACAAATTCCCAAGTATCCTGTAAGAAATCTTGAGCGCTTTCTTTAGCTTCATTTGCAGTATCTTGAACGCTGTCCCAAGTATCATTTAAATAATCCGTCGTCGAATTGTAAGCATCTGTTATTGAGTTTTGCATTTGGTCTATCCCAGATTCAATCTGATCCATGGTATCATTTGCAAAATCTGTAGCCTGATCTACGGTATTAGAAACTGTATCCTGTGCATAATCCCATGCACTTTCTAAGCTATCTGTTGCAGAATCCCATGCATCACTTGCGGTCTGCTGAACTGTTTCCCAACTATCCGAAATGAAATCTGTAGCGGTATCCCATGCAGCACCTACCGTATCTGTAATAGTATCCCAAGTCCAATATGCAACTCCACTTACTTGACCTGCAATTGGCCAATCAGTTGGGAATAAACTTCCTTTGTAGGAATAACCAGGGCCAATATTAAATCCATTGAATAAGAATCCAGCTGCATCATGTACAATACCATGTACTCCGATTGGGTTATCAATGGATAAATTTCCAGAATCAATTGTAAATAATCCACCGACATCAATGCCATTTCCTGGCCCGACTAATCCACCAGTTGGACTAAGCATAGATGCAAACAAAGGATCCATTCCAATGCTTTCTCCTACCATTTCTCCAAATTTATAATGCTCAAGTGTCCCTAGGAAATCGGGGAATTTCTCTTCATTAATATGGTCATATCCTACTTCAGTATCGTTGATTAGCATATCCTTATATGCATTAAAATTAGCCAACTGTTCTTTGAGGTGTTCAAATTGATCAGGACTATATTCTTCGCCATGCATTTCAACAGCAAGCTTTTCTAAAAAAGCCATTTGTTCTTCTTGCGTCTTTTCATCGATGGTCTGCATTTCCTCCAACAAAGAATTTAATTCACCAGACCCTACAAAATCGGGAACGTCTCTATCGATGATTTCATGCAGTCGATCTCCAAAAACTGCTTCAGTATTATTTTCAAACTGAGGTAAATCTGATGGAGGCGCTATATTAATAACAACATTGGTGTTATCTCTAGGTTCAAAGATTTCTGGAGTTTGAATACTGTAACTGAATTCGTTAGCAACTCCTGCGGCTTCTTTACTAAATCCACCGATTAATTCTTGTCCTTGCTGAACGTTTGCTTTGGCATTTGAAATTCCAGAAAATACACCTTCCATGATTAAATATTTTAATATTTATGCTAAGATGAGTCAAAACATTAACTAATTCAGCTCTTCAGGACTATTGCCAACTTATTTCCCAAACCCGTACTTATTTCCCTTTAGATTCCAGCCTAAAAACTGAATTAGGGGGAAAGTAGGTATAGATTTGTTTTATTATTTAATATAAACGCACTGAAATGGCTGAAATTGAAAGTCGTGCTGACAGTATAAAGGATCAGATATCGGAAATACTAGAGCAGGCAAGATCTGAGCAAGAAGAAATATCTGGTATTAAAGGAGACGTTGAAAGTGTCCTAGGTGAAGCTAATGATCACCTAAGCACAATTAAAGGTCTTGAATCTGAAATTGAATCACTTGCCAACCAAGCAAGGCAATCAGCTCAAGATGCTGAAGAGGTTCTTAGTAATATAAGAGAACTGGAGACAGCTTCCCAGACTGCTCTTGATGAAATCACTGAATCTCAAACAAAAGCAGAATCTTTTGTAGGGGAGATTGAGGAGAATAAAAATTCATCTGATGTTTTCGTAACTGAAATTGATGCATTGAAGTTATCTGCTGATGAATTGGTAGGAGAAATAACTACCAATAAAGAAACTGCAGAAGGATTACTTGATCAAATAACATCCAGTGCAGAACAAGCAGAACAAGCAACAGAGCAAGCCAACATAGCTGCTGCAAATGCGGCAGAATCAGAAACGGCATCGGCTGCTAGCTTCCAAAGTATTGAGTCGATCAAGGATGATTCTGAATCAAGTATGGCTGAAATCAAGTCCATGGAAGAAGACTCAGGAAATAGTCTTTCTCAGATTCAGACCCATGAAGGAGAAATTGAAACCATCGTAGTTTCATTACAAGATCTGGAGCAAGAAGCGGAGGATACTAATCTTGCCATCAAGCAAGTAGAAGACGAAGTTGAAGTTGCTATGTCGAATGTAAGAGAAATGGAATCCTCTACTCAAGAAGCTTTAAACCAAGCAGTAGAAGCACAAAATAACGCCACATCAGCTGCAGAAGAAAGTGAGAATTTCAAAGCAGCATCAGAGCAAAGTTCTGAAATGGCACAAGCATCAGCTGAGGACGCTCAGTCAAATGCTGAACAAGCAAATGAGAGTGCAGAACAGTCTAGATCAAGTGCAGAGCAATCAGTAGAGAGCGCTGAAGCATCACAGAATGCTTCAGAAGAATCACAGTCTGCTTCAGAAACTTCTCAAAGTGCAGCGGAGCAATCCCAAGAAGCAGCTGAAGTTTCTCAAGGAGCAGCGGATCAGTCCACAGCGAGTGCTGAAGTTTCTCAAGGAGCAGCGGATCAATCCACAGCGAGTGCTGAAGTTTCTCAAGGAGCAGCGGATCAGTCCACAGCGAGTGCTGAAGTTTCTCAAGGAGCAGCGGATCAGTCTACAGCGAGTGCTGAAGTTTCTCAAGGAGCAGCGGATCAGTCCACAGCGAGTGC
>ENA-ORXT01000899-ORXT01000899.1-marine-metagenome-genome-assembly--contig:-NODE-899-length-43150-cov-16.703109_pt1 | contig 43150 bp, 33 predicted proteins | sample MGYA00237868_ERZ511482 | MGnify/ENA metagenome assembly ERZ511482
CGCAGGTGACTTCAAGAGGAAATTCGTTATCCGAAAGCATCATAGCTATGAGTTATCGCAATTAAAATTTGCCGAACCAACTCCGCGCCGCGTGTCATTGGTTTTATGACGGTTTCCGCAATATGGGGAAACCCTAAGGCTTTGGCGGAATAAATATCCGACATTTCAGTAAGCTGGTTGACCCACTCTACAGATTCTTTTTGTGATGGATAAATATTTTGCAGATCGGCAACTATAGAATCGATTTGGAAATTGAGAAGTCATCAAGTACCGTCGACAGATACATCCTGCCCCAGCCGATAATCTTGAAGTAGGTATCAACAAGGGTCGGCAGACATGATTTCTCCCTATCTTAATGAGACAAGTGTTTTTAAAATCTACGCTTCAGGCTCGCCGCAAAGGTCGTGCCTATATCGTAATCATCAATAATTACTTTTGACCCGCCGAGTTCTTGCGTCGCCTCATAACCTTCGTTGAGGATATTTTGGATTTTGAAACCGAGTTGATAGTCTCCGCCCCCCAAGTCAAAGCCGTAATTAAACACAAAGTCGAGCGATAGGGGGAGTTGCTCTTTGATGGACGGCAGACCGTTTGAGAGGTCTTCCACGGCGCGGATGCGCTCGGAAGAATAATTGAGCAAGACTGTCGCTTCCCAGCCCGCATCGTCGTCTTCAATGCCGAGCTGAAGGTTAGCGAGATGATCTGACTGCCCCTGCAAGGCACGGCCGTCGGTGTAGAGACCACTTGCGGACAAAATAAGAGGGGCGACACCGCGCGCCGGATTGACCGAGGGCGGCGTGATGGACACATCGCCGTCCGCGCTGACACTGGAGTCCGTATAGGTGTAGTTAGAGCGGATAATAAATTCTTTCCCGGCCCACATATCACCATTCAATCCAAAGCTATCAAAATTAAAAGTCTTTTCAAATTCTAATTCAACGCCAAAAAGCTCTGCGCTTGGTGCATTGATAAAGCTCGTCGCATTGGACTCGCCCAAGCCGTTAAAGATAAATTCTTCAATAGGGTCGGTGAAGTCTTTGTAGAAACCGCCGACCGTCACAAATTGGCTGGCCCCGAAATAATACTCGAACCGTGCGTCGAAGTTCGTACTTTTGGAATTCTTGAGGAACGGGTTTCCGACAAAACGGTCATCCGTATCTGTGTTGACGAAAATTGACGGTGTGAGTTCGCGGAATTGCGGACGATTAATGGTCTTCGACGCTGCAAGGCGGAGCTGCCAATTATCTGCAAATGTCCATGTCAATGTGCCTGCGGGCAGAATGAAGTTTTGCTCTAATGGATCAAACTCAAAAAAGCTGTCCGCAACAGTCGATTGCGCGATAGCCGTTTCTTGTGTTGAGTCTTCAAAACGCAGACCCGCCGAGAAGCGTAAATCTTCATTATATTCGAAGTCCAACGCGCCGTATGCGCCGAAGACTTCGAGCGCAGCCTCGGAAACATCCGGGAACCCTGATGTCCCGCCGCGGCGAATTTCTAAAATACCCGCATCGACAACCGCATCGGAGAAAATGCTATCAATGCGGCTATTACGGAGCTCTGCCGGGAGCGATCCGAAGTAGCGGAAATCAGCCTGCTGGCTATCCCGGGATTTGTCGAGATAGGCGCAGCCAAATTTCACTTCAACATCGCGGTCCGCGAACGTAACAGGCATAACAATATCTGTGCCCAGGTCAAAGGTCGTATCGTCGAGCTCAGAGAAACGAATATCGTTATTCGTACCGGGACGGTTGAACTGAAAGCGGAAGCCTTGACCGTCTTCGAAATCTTCATAGTTTACGCGGCGCTCATACGGCGCATCGCGGCCCGCTTTGGCGTAGGCGGCACGCCATTTAATTTCGGCATCATTTAGCGAGGGGATAAAATGCTCGCCGAGGAGTTGGCCCATATACACTTCGCGCTCGAACCACTCCGTAAAGTCTTGGCGGTAAATGCGGTCTTCCCGGTCAACGCCGGATTGGATGCGCGCTTCGGCAGAGCTTTGCCGCGTGGCGAGTCCCACAAACTGAACACTATGGTCTTCGTTAAATTCAACACCGACACCCAGCAAGCCATTAAGGGAAATCTTGTTTTCTGTGCTTGTTTTAATCCCATCGTCTAAAAGCACAAGCTCATTGCCCGCGCCGATATTGGCGGTATTGTCCTCGCCCGTCCGTGTCTCCCAAGAATTGTCATAAGCCGCCGTGGCGAGCACGCCAATGCTCATCCCGTTATCCAAGTCGTAGCGGTTACCGCCCGAGAGGCGCACGCCACCGTTAAACGGTATTTCTTTACGCTGATCGATTATGAGCGTGCTAAAGTTTTCAAAATTTTCCGTCGGGACGCCGTTCGCATCCAAAGCCGGTAAATCGCGCAGGCCGTCATCAAATCCTGTCCAATCCGAGTCCGAGCCATCGTAAACAAGTCCGCGCTCTAGCGTGGTTTCAGTGTTGGCACTGCCTGAAATTGAAACTTCAAAAAATTTCTCATCCGGCAGACTTTTCGTCTTCATATTAATCGCGCCGCCGCCAAATTCGCCGCTAAATTCAGGGGCGAATGTTTTAGAAACGACAACGTCCGATAAAACGGATGTCGGAAACAAATCGAGCGGCGCGACACGGCGCAAAGGCTCGGGGGACGGCAAAGGCGAGCTGTTCAGCGTTGCCGAAGAGTAACGCTCATTAAGCCCCCGCACGACAACAAATTTACCTTGGGAGAGCGACAAGCCTGTCACCCGCGTCAGGGCCGAGGCAATGTCGCCTGCGCCTGTGGTTGCGAAAATTTCTTCATCCAGAACGCTTGTGATTTCCGACGTGATGCGTTTTTCATTTGGAATAAAAACACTCGTCGTAATGACTTCATCTATTGGCGCCGCCGTCGCGCTATCTTGCGCAAAACTTGGAGCGGCGACTAAGGCCGACGTCATCAAAAGGGCTGAAAGGCGAGATGTTACAGTCTTAAACATAATTATTATCCGGTTTCTTATGCGCCCTAACGGGCCGGCAATTTAGGCGGGCTGGCGACGAGGTTAGCTATCACCAGCCCTGCACCCTGCGGCGAGCCGCCTGATGGTCATGAAATACGAAGGCCGAGGCCATCGCAAAAGGTTTATTGATCGACCAAAATTGTCCATCCTTGGTACCAGGTGTCAGAGGCATCTTTGACCGCGCCGACATAATCTACGGCGTCAAAGAAAGGGTCTATGGTGGACGGGTCTGTAGCGGTCGTTGTGGTATCGCCTGCGGCCGGAACATATTGTTCGTCGCCAACTGACGTTGTGCCCACCGTCACATTGTTCGCGCCCGCAGCAAAAGCCGCGACCGTCGCCGCGTCGCCGCTATCATCGTCGGTTTCGAGGTTCTCGGCATTGCCAACTACCAACATGGAGTCGAAGGTCACATTGCCCGCCGTCGCTTGCGACGCAGTTTCATCAGAGTCGATATCCACACCCGCATCTTGGAAGAGCGTGATAAGCCCGTTGATGAAGGCCCCTGCTGTCCCGGCGCGGATGACCATGCCCGTGTCGCCAGCTGCGCCGCCGACAAAGGTGAAGTTAGCCACAGTCGGATTAGAACGCGGGGTGAGCGTGTTGTTAGAGGAGCGGTTATCGCCCTCAATCGCGCGGTCGCCTGCATCATCCGCTTGGTCGATAAGAATGAATTGCGCCTTACCTGTCCAGCCATCTGTCCAGTCTATACCGTCATCGCCGTTACCCGTCAGGACAACGTGTTTGACATTGACCGTGCCGCCGAAGAACTCTACGCCGTCATCCGCATTGTTATGCACTTGGATGTAATCGACTTGCGTGGCGTTTCCAACGCCTTGGAACGCGATGCCATTGAGCTCGTCTTCGTCGTTGATCAGGTTACCTGCGAAAGACACGCGGGTGTAGAAGAGGTTGCCGCTGTTGTCGCCTTCCGCATTGCCGCCGAACAGACCCGAAGACCCCTCGCCGGATTTCTCGCAGGCCGCTGTCGCGTCGATACAATCATTAATCGGCGCGCGTCCGTTGATGACCAAGCCGCCCCATTTGGCGCGGTCAGTCGCAAGGTTCGCTGTTCCGAAGACTTCATCCCGCGATGTCATGTTGACCGGCGCTGCCGCCGTGCCGTTCGAGCGGATTTGCGAGCCACGCGAAATGACGAGATAATCTTCGCCCGCCGCGCCGTAAATTGTCGTGCCCGCATCAATCGTCAGGATAGCCGTAGCTGCATCAGCCGCCGGAGCCGCCGCGTCGCCGCCCACATCCTCGCCGACAAATACCGCGCCTTCGAGCTGATAGATAAAGTTGTTATTCAGGCGCACATTGGTTGTGATATTGCCTGTCAGAGAGCAGATCGATTTACCCGAGACAACGTCTCCTGTCGGGACGGTTCCCGATGGGCATTCTGTTGGGCTTTCAGTGACGCCAAAGGTCCAGCCGGAGGCCCAATTGCTGTCCGTCGTCTCTGTTGGGCTGAACGCGCCGATGTAATCGACGTCATCAAATCCGGCATCACCGGAAAGGTCAGCGGCCATCACAGCTTGCTCTGCCGTGCCCGGGAAGAACTCGTTTCCGAGAGAGTTGTTGCCTTGAACCACATTTGGCGAGCCGCCAATATAGCTTTCTGTATCAAATGTTTCCTCGCTATCGCCGCTTTCAATATTGTCTGCATTGTCGAGGAAAATAGAGGCGTAAGTCAGCGTGCCGTTTAGCGCGCGCGGGATGGAACCGTCGTCAATATCAATACCCGCGTCTTGGAAACCAGTGATGATGCCATTGACCATTTTGCCGTCTGTTCCCGCCCGGTTGACGATGCCCGTATCGCCGGACTCGCCGCCGATAAATGTGAAGTTAGCGACTGTCGGGTTGGAGCGCGGGGTCAGATCATTGTTAGAGCTCCGATTGTCGCCTTCAATGGCTCTGTCCCCCGCGTCCGCGCCTTGCTTAACAAGGACATATTGCGCCCCACCTTGCCAGCCATCTGTCCAGTCCAAGCTATCATCGCCGATGCCTGTCAGAACCAGATAATTACACTTAACATTACCGCCGAAAAACTCGACGCCGTCATCTGCGTTATTATGCACTTGGATATGGTCACAGGTCGTGCCGGAGCCGACGCCTTGGAACGCGATGCCGTTCAGCTCGTCTTCGTCATTAATGAGGTTGCCCGCATATTTAACCTGCATGTACTGAAGGGTGCCGGAATTATCTGCTGCATTCGCGCCGCCGAAAAGACCCGATGAGCCTTCACCGGATTTTTCGCATCCTGCTGTTCCGCCTGCTGCATTAGCGTCGATACAATCGTTGATGGGCGCAAAGCCGTTTATAACAAGTCCGCCCCACTGACCGCGGTCTGTGTCCGGGTTGACTGTGTCTTGAATGTCTTGGATGGACGTCATGATAATCGGGCTACTGGCAGTGCCTGCCGCGTTCAGACGTGAGCCGCGTGTCACAACGAGATAATCCGCGCCCGCCTTACCAAAGATGGTTGTGCCCGCAGGAATAGTCAGAGCGACGTTCGCGCCGCCGTCTTCGCCGACAAAAACCGCGCCGTCGAGGGCGTAGGCATTCTCAGCTGTGAGTGTCAGGTTCTCGGTTATGACGCCCGTAATGGTACATGCTTCAACCGTCCCGGTGGCATTCGTGATAGTCTCAATTGTCGTGCCTGCCGGGCAATTATCATTAGGCACAAGGTCCTTGTCAGCGGCAGGCGTCGTGCTTCCCCCGCCCGTGCTTGGCGGGTTAACGACAACCGGGGTCGTGCTACCGGGGGATGTCGTACTACCGCCGCCGCAAGCTATGAGTGATAAACCCGCAACAGAAGCCAAAAGAATATTTCGTATATTAAGTGTCATGAGAATCCCTCACCAAAAACTGTGTTTGCTTGGAGCTATCAAAAATACGAATCCACGTAAGCTTGATTGCGCTTGAGGGAGCAATAAGACGCTGATTGTGACAACGGCGCGAATTTAGTGTGTCAGTTCATTCAAGATTTTATGACGGCGTCGTCACAGTTTCAGAGTAAAAATGTCACAAAAAAAACGGCCCCTCTAGGGCCGCTTTTAAACATCTGAATCTTATGTAAATTTTATGTGGAGGTTTGAAACCTCTTTAATTCCTCTAAGGGCGCTTGCCAGTCAGGACGCAATTTTGTCGCAGCTTGGTAAGCCCGGAACGCGCCGGCTTTGTCGCCTGCAAGCTCTTTCGTCATAGCTAGGCCGTAATAGGCGAGCGGAGCCGCTGTATTGTGAGACTTGCAATCCTCAAAATATTGCATGGCCGCCGCGTAGTCTTGGTTCATCATGGCGGCATAACCCTGCCCCAAGTAAGCGAACTCATTGACGGCGCTAAGCTTACCTGCTGTTTTGAAATCGCGCGCGGCCTTGTCAAAGCGTCCAGCTGAGAGCTGCAGAACGCCCCTGCGAGTCAAGATAGCCGAGCGTACATTATAGCTTGGAATAGATGCTTTGTAAGCTTTTGAGCAGGCACGGATGGCTTTGCTCGATGCAAGCTGCGCATCTGATTCGAGACACAAAGTCAGGTTTTGAGCGGCTTCTGTGCTGACCGACGGAACAGCCATAGTCACGCCGTTATTCGAATAAACTTCATTGGCATAAGCTGATGTCGCGCTCAAAGACGCCACTAATAGTGTAGTGAAAAGTATGTTCTTCATGGTGATCTCCTAAAGTGAACATCACCAACGTTATTTAAGACTGCTAACGCGCGCCGTTGGCATACGCACCGCCGCCTAACCTCTATGACAATTTTATTACACCAACTGTTACAAAACTGTCAATAAAATGTTGTAAATAGAGAAGACTGACACAGGAACAACTTTGTGACATTTTCATAGGCACCGAAAATAAATCCTCAATGCGGACGTCAGAGCAAGTTGCTTAAATGGTTAGTTTCGCATGAAAGCGGACATGATGAGCGGTGTATTTCGATTGACGCTCCATACCTTTTTCAGAGGGTATCAACGGTAATGGCTATCACCCCACCCCTTGCGAGCAGGGAACAAGTTCCTATTTGAGACTCAAGACAGGCACAGATGTTGCCACATTAGAGTTATGGAGGAATATCGTGGATATTCAATCTTACACACAACGCGCGCGCAGCGTCATTCAAAGCGCGCAATCCGAGGCGGTCACGCGTGACCATCAACAGCTGACATCTCTGCATATCATGGCTGGGTTGGCGGCTGAGGATGGCGGGCTACCCGTCAAACTTATGCAGATGGCAGGCGCGAATACCGCTGCATTAGACGGGGGTCTAGAAACCGCTTTGGCGAAACTCCCCAAAGTCGAAGGCGGGTCGGGGCTGACGCTCTCTACCCCTGCCGCCAAGACCTTCGCTAATGCTGAGAAAGCTGCCAAGAAAGCAGGCGACGCCTTTGTCACGACAGAACGCCTCTTGCTCGCCGCTGTTTTAAACGCCGATAAGGATTTAAAAGCCGTCTTAACGCAAATCGATTTGGACGCGGCTAAGCTGACCGAGGCCATCAAATCCGTGCGCACCGAAGGCCCCGTAACCTCTGACGCAGCGGAAGACCAATATGAAGCCCTGTCTAAATATGCGCGCGACCTGACCGAGGCAGCGCGGGCGGGCAAGCTCGACCCTGTCATTGGCCGCGATGAGGAAATCCGCCGCACCATGCAGGTGCTCTCTCGCCGCTCGAAAAATAATCCCCTTCTTATCGGTGAACCCGGCGTGGGTAAAACCGCCATTGCCGAAGGTTTAGCCAACCGCATTGTCTCAGGCGATGTGCCGGAATCCATTAAGAACAAACGCCTGCTCGCCCTTGATATGGGCGCCCTCATTGCTGGCGCGAAATATCGCGGCGAATTTGAGGAGCGTCTTAAAGCTGTCCTAAAAGAAGTTGAAACGGCCAATGGCGAAATCATCCTCTTCATTGATGAAATCCACACCCTTGTCGGCGCGGGTAAAGGCGAAGGCGCGATGGATGCGGCCAACCTGTTAAAACCCGCCTTGGCGCGGGGCGAGCTGCATTGTGTCGGCGCGACGACATTGGATGAATATCGCAAGCATTTAGAAAAAGATGCTGCCCTCGCCCGCCGCTTCCTTACCGTTTTCGTGACCGAACCGACAGTAGAAGACACGGTGTCTATTCTGCGCGGCTTGAAAGAAAAATACGAAGTCCATCACGGCATTCGTATTTCTGACGCCGCGATCGTCTCGGCTGCGCAGCTCTCCAACCGTTACATCACGGACCGCTTCCTGCCCGATAAAGCCATCGACTTGATGGATGAAGCCGCCTCCCGCCTGCGTATGCAAGTGGACAGCAAGCCCGAAGCCTTAGACGAAATTGATCGCCGGGTGGTGCAGCTAAAAATCGAAGTCGAGGCCCTTAAGAAGGAAAAAGACAAAGCCTCTAAAGACCGCCTTGCTAAGCGCACAGCCGAGATTGAAGAGCTGGAAGGTCAGTCCTCAGAAATGACGGCGGAATGGCAGGCGGAAAAGGCGAAACTCGCCGGGGCGACGGATGTGAAAGAAAAGCTGGAGCAAGCCCGTTTTGAACTCCAAGATGCGGTGCGTCGTGGGGATTATGCCCTCGCCGGTAAGCTTCAACATGAAGACATCCCCGCCATGGAAGAGCAGATGGAAAAGCTGGAAGACGCCAATGATGACGCCGCCTCTTTGGCGTCCGAAACTGTCACGTCGGAAACCATCGCGGCGGTTGTCTCGCGCTGGACGGGTGTGCCGGTGGAGAAGATGCTCGAAGGCGAGCGCGAAAAGCTCCTCTCTATGGAGGATGTTTTGGGCGCGCGTGTGGTCGGGCAGGAAAAGGCTGTCACCGCTGTGTCGGATGCGGTTCGCCGCGCACGCGCAGGATTGCGCGACCCTGCCCGTCCCATTGGCAGCTTCATGTTCCTCGGGCCTACGGGCGTGGGTAAAACCGAACTGACCAAAGCGCTCGCCGCCTTTATGTTTGACGATGATGCCGCCATTACGCGCATGGATATGTCCGAATATATGGAGAAGCATTCCGTGGCCCGCTTGATTGGGGCGCCGCCCGGCTATGTCGGCTATGATGAAGGTGGAGCGCTAACCGAGGCTATTCGACGTCGTCCTTATCAAGTCATACTCTTTGACGAGATTGAGAAAGCCCATCCCGATGTGTTTAACGTGCTACTGCAAGTGCTCGATGATGGCCGCTTGACAGACGGCCAAGGCCGCACGGTCGATTTTCGCAATACGCTTATTATCATGACCTCCAACATAGGCGCGCAGCATCTGCTCAACCTCGCCGATGGCGATAATGTCAATGCCGCGCGGGTCGGCGTGATGGCCGAGGTCAACGCGCATTTCCGGCCAGAGTTCTTAAACCGCCTTGACGAAATCTTGCTTTTTGAACGGCTCAAGCCAGAGCATATGGGCGCGATTGTCGATATCCAAATGAAACGCCTGCAAGGCTGGCTGAAAGATAAGCAGATTGTGCTTGAGCTAACAGACGCCGCCCGAACCTGGATTGGCGAACAAGGCTATGATCCGAGTTATGGGGCAAGGCCGCTGAAGCGCGTTATCCAGAAAAGCGTGCAAGATGAGCTCGCCCGCGAAATCCTAGCAGGCCAAATCTCTGATGGTGATAAAGTGGAGGTTAATGTGAAGAATGGGAAAGTCACAGTGAGTGTTACTTAGCTGTATTGTTCTGTCATCAACTACACGAGTTAATGGCGAGATTAGAGAGCAATCACCACCAAATATGCATGAGCTCAGTGTCTTATCTTGGGAGCGGCTTCAATGGGTCAGTCACTGTCCGTTTTTTTGCGCAGTAAGCCTCTAGCTAGATTATTTATGTCCGCACTGCCCCCCCCAAGCTGAAGTCACGGTGATCCCCTAAGGGGACGTTAGCTCAAGTTGCTAATAAGCTTTGTCTCGATTTTCGAATTCTTTCGATGAACTTATTCCGTTCTTTAAATTTTGTCTCAAAGAATAAGTCGCCAAAAGGGAAGCTCTCTGAACTGACATTAGCAACGCGGCCACCAGTTTTCCGTTCACTATTTAAACCATGCCTTACAATGACGCGATTAAAATTCCTCGGCGGTGCGTTCTCAAATTTAACGGTTGTGTTTTCCTTACAACATCCAACAATGTCAGAAATTTTCCCACTAAAATAATGTACTCCCTCAAGTGAGTGCAAAAGTGATGCAATCCATATCATGTTTCGTGACATCCCCGAGGTCATATAAGTTGATGTCAATCCATTCATATAAATTGTATTTTCAATACGGCGACTATCCCAACCCAAATATTTTAAAGTGTCCTGCACATGTTGTTGGACGCCGTCCTGAGCCATCAAAGAAAATAGTCTTTCTGAAACAGCATTTTCTATAAGAGGATCGAGGTTTGAACTCACAAATTTACATTGTGCCTCATAGCTTGGCCAAGCAAATTTTTCCAGATTTTCTGTTTCAATTTCACCATTTTCGATGATTGGCAGAACTCTCACTAGCTGCGAATTACTCTCTATTTTCTCAAATAATTCAACCAAAACTCTTGGCTTCCAATCGTGTGGGCCGTGATTGTTGGCGTAAAACCATTTTTCATGCACCCACCAAACTAGGTAAGGATGCACAACTCCTATATGTTCGACCCCATGCTCTGCGTACAATTCAGTTAACCATGCATCTTCTACTGTCTGATCAGTTAGAATGTGTTCTATAGGCCGGAAACAATGAAATGCGTCTTCAAGCTCTTGATGTTGGAAGCCCTCAATAGAAACTCTCAACCCTTCCAAAATACCACTGTCACCGTTTCCAGAAACAAGAATTTCAACATTAGAGAGTTCTTCAGAGTTCAGACCTGATCCCGTCCAATATGTACCAGTCTCTTCACAAAACTTTGGTAAGTTATCTTCAAACCCTGAAGCATCTAAAAGAATATCATAGTCAAATGACTTTCCTTCTTTACTGATAATTCTGAGTATTTCATGTTTGGCGTGGATTGACGCAATTTGTTCACGTTCGACTTTAAAGTTTGGTACTTCTTTTATACGCCCGGTTTGGGACAATAAACCATACTCTCGAAGCCATTGTTTAAGGACAGTATTCAAAGTGCCTCCATGCCAATCGAAAACAGGTTGTTTTACGCCTGCATATTTAGGGTTAAACCGATACCCAAACGAATTGTTGTTAAGTGATGGAGACAAATATAGGTCGACATCTGGCCTGAGTTTTGGAAGCAATTTCTCTCCCTCGAACATCAATGTGCATTCAGCTTCAGACGACATTGATATTACACCTGCTGCCATTAAGGCAGAAAAAGACCCACCTATAATACCGATACGACTGCAATCATGAAGCACCCCTTCCTCTTTTAATGCGAATATTAAATTGAGAATTCGATTTTGTTGATGTCTGATTGCAATACTTGGGTGGCGGGGGCCGTAACAGCTAAAGAGGGATTGAAATTGCGTATCACGAGACAACTGGAGTATATCTCGGACGAACTCTTCCTTGTTATAGAAAATTCCAGCCGGTCCCATTACTCTTACCCCTTTTAATGAATAATATTCATCTGCTGGTGCAATACTCTAAAATTGTCAATCAAGCCAATTGCACTTCAATTTAATAGATGTATTCTAAGGTCTCCTTTGCCCCATCAGCAGTCGAAATAGCAATGTTATATCTACTCCGGAATTAATCTTGTTCTCCTCAACCGCCCACCTTCTTAGCGGCCGCAATCATGACATCTGTGTAGAGATGGGCATATCGCTCGGTGGACTTGGCACTCTTGTGCCCTAGAAATTTGCCAACAATCGGTAAGGATAAGTTCTGCGCGACAGCAAGGCTAGCATATGTATGCCGCAGATCATGGATACGCACATCGTTAAGCTCTGCCCACTCCCTAATCAGTCTCCATGGTTTTTGGATGTTTATGAGCTGCGCGCCTTTTCGCTGCCCTGGGAAAACAAACGGATTATCCAGTTTGCGCTCTATGTTACCAATATAACGCCGAGCTTTGTTACTAAGGAATATCGTCTTCTCACCCGTCTTGGAGTCTGGCAGATGGACTTGCCCATTAGGTAGATCAACAAAAGCCCATTCCATGTTCAGGACTTCTCTGAGGCGCGCACCTGTCATCTGCAAAACTCTAATGGCGTCAATGACGGGCTGAGACGTCCACCCATTGACCTCTGCATCTTCCATAACGTGTTTGATTACATCGAATTATTCTACAATCCGAAACGCAGGCATGCTAACAACGGGATGTTGTCATCCGTCGAGTATGAGATGGCAACAAAATGAAGTAACAAGGTGTCTACGAAACTAGGGGCACATCAGACATTAGCGATCCGGTTATGTTTGAGACTAAATCCGCACTTTTGGACCTCTTGCGCCGCGGATCGTCGTTAAGTCCGCCGGGCTAATCGAATAGGATGTCCGGGCGCGATTTCTTCGGTTGCGCGTGCTATGCCTTCGGCATTGAGACCGTAGTAATCATAGAGTTCAGCAATAGAACCTGTCTGTCCAAAACGCTCTACGCCTAATGCTCGCGTTTTATGCCCCTTCACGGAGCCAAGCCAGGACAAGGTTGTAGGATAGGCATCGCACACGGTAATAATAGCTGCATCTTTGGGAACGCATGAGATTAGCTTTTCGACATGTGCGCAGGCTGCGGTAGCCCCCTCTTGCCTTAACTTTTGAGCGCCTGACCACCCTGAAGCTAATCGGTCCGCAGACGTGATGGCCAAGAGGCCAATATCGCGGACATCCTCGCCCATAAGACCGACCGCCTCTATGGCTTCCGGTGCAACTGCTCCGGTATATGCAATGACAGCGCGCGCGTTCGGGCCGGGTTTTCTAAGCCAGTATCCGCCATTGATAATGTTTTCTTCAAGTTCCGGCGTCATATCCCGCTTGATTTGCTCCAAAGGACGTGTTGACAAGCGCAAATAAACGGAGCCGCCGGAGTCATCATCCAATCCATTCTCCGACACGTTGCCAGCTTTGGCATCACGTTGCATGAATTCCAAACCAAAGCGCATTATGACGGCCAACTCATCAACATAGGCGGGTTCAAAATAGGCCATTCGATCCTGTGCCATGCCGATTAGAGGCGTTCCGATAGACTGATGAGCGCCACCTTCCGGCGCCAGTGTTACCCCTGACGGCGTGGCGACCAGCATGAAACGGGCATCTTGGTAACAGGCATAGTTCATCTGATCTGCTGCGCGGTAGATAAACGGGTCGTAAACTGTGCCAATAGGCAAATATCGGGCGCCGTTAATGGCATGTGACAATCCGAGCGCCGAAAGCAATATGAAAAGATTAGACTCAGCAATTCCAAGCTCAATGTGCTGTCCGCTTGGTGAAGACGCCCAATTAAATGTCGATGGAATTTTGTGATCTCGAAACGTATCCTTTTTAGATTTTCGCGCGAATAAACCTCTATGATTGACCCAGCCGCCTAGATTGGTTGATACTGTAACGTCTGGCGCCGTGGTCACAATATGGCGGGCAAGCTCGCTATCGGCTTTGCCTAAATTATTGAGAATCTGACCAAAACCGGCTTGGGTCGATGTGGGTTTGCCGCGCGTTTGAGAAAGTGGAAGGGTTTCGGGTATTGCAATTTTCGGAGCCGTAAACGCCCGCTTTCCTTTTGTGAAAAATGGCGCTTTATCTATAACATCTTGAAGTTCGGAAGCCTTAAGAGAAGACGCCTCCCACTTATCCCATTCATGTCCTTCGCGAACACCGACACGCTTCCGAAAAATATCTATCTGGGTTGGAGTCATGAGTCCGGCATGATTATCTTTATGTCCCGCCAATGGTAACTCATGACCTTTGATCGTATAGCAAATAAACAATGTAGGCCGATCATGGGCGCGAGCCTGAGCGAAAGCTTCGGTGAGAGACGGCAGATCATGCCCCCCTAAATTCCCCATGACCTCTTCAAGTTCAGCATCGCTCAAAGCTTCAATTAAACTCAAAGTTTGAGGATGATCTTTGATATCCTGACCTATCCGTTCGCGCCAGCTTTGTGCCCCTTTAAATGTCAGCGCCGAATAGAGCTGGTTTGGACACTGTTCGATCCACCTGCGCAATACATCACCACCGGGTTTAGCAAAGATCGCTTCTTGAAGCCTACCATGGCGCAGAACGACAACGTCCCAACCAAAGCTGCGAAACATGTCTTCAAATTTTTGAAATAACCCCTCATGGACAACTGCGTCCAGTGATTGGCGATTGTAGTCTACAATCCACCAACAGTTACGTAGATCATGTTTCCAGCCTTCAAACAGGGCTTCATATATATTCCCTTCATCCATTTCCGCATCGCCAATAAGCGCCACCATCCGGCCGGCTTTCTTAGCGTCCATAGCCCCATGGTGAATGACATAGTCTTGAACAAGTGACGAGAAAAGTGTTTGAGCAACGCCCAGCCCCACAGATCCAGTAGAGAAATCGACATCATCATTATCTTTTGTTCGGGACGGATAGCTTTGTGCGCCGCCAAACCCTCGAAAATTCTCTAATTTTTCCAATGTCTGGTGTCCTGCCAGATACTGAAGAGCATGAAATATCGGCGATGCGTGTGGTTTTACAGCCACTCTGTCCTCTGGCTTAAGAGCCTGACAATATAAAGCCGTCATAATTGTCGCCATAGAGGCCGATGAGGCCTGGTGCCCGCCCACTTTTACCTCATTGTCCCCTGTGACGCGCAGATGATTTGCATTATGGATCGTCCATGAGGCAATCCATAAAACGCAGCGTTCAATTTCGCGAAGGTGAGACATGTCTTCGTCGCTCATCGTGTTTAATCCCTTACAAAAGTTTCTTGATACTTTATCATTAAACCAGTATAGAAAACATGCTATCTCGCCTAATAATTTGCATATTATTAGTGAATTATTAGCGCTATTGTCTACTTTAAAGAGATTCCTATCAAAATTGATAACATCGACAAATCTATACTCCGGGCTCTGCAAAGCGAGGGGCGCTTATCAATGCTTGTCCTAAGCGAGCGGGTCGGATTGAGCGCAACACCGTGTGCGCGGCGTGTTAAAAAGCTAGAAGATAATGGGGCCATTCAGGGGTATTGCGCCCTGATCGACGAAGCCAAAATTGGATTTGGGGTTTCGGTATTCGTGTCGATCCAGTTGGACCGACAAGTTGATGAAGCCTTGAAAAAATTTGAAAGCGCTATCGCTCTTATGCCTGAAATTGTCGATTGTTGGCTAATGACAGGGAACCGGGATTATCTTATGCGTATCGCTGTCTCTGACCTGAAGGCATTTGAGCTATTTTTGACGGGAAAACTCACCAAAATCCCTGGTGTAGCGTCAATTGAAAGCTCCATTCCAATACGGCAGGTCAAATCTGGAACGTTTCGTACGCTTTAATATGGCGGGGCTCATAAAAGCCATAAGTTCCGACACGTTATTGATATTTTAAGCCCTTCGCCTCCAACCGCTCTCGCATACCGTAAACATCAAGACCCAGTTCTCCGCCTTTGAAGCGTGCGCGGTTTCTAGCTTCTTTAGCCTCCCGCGCTTTGGCCGCGACAATGACAGCCTCGGCTGTTTCATGGGGTACCACGCACACACCATCGTCATCAGCCACTATTACATCACCGGGATTGACGGCCACGCCGCCGCAAATGATTGGCACATTAACAGAGCCTAGCGTTTCTTTTACGGTACCCGTCCCGTGAACATATTTACTCCAGACCGGGAAATCCATATCTTTAAGCTCGGCGACATCGCGGCAACCGCTTTCTATAATAAGGCCCACAACGCCGCGTTGTTGCAAAGATGTCGCGAACAAGTCGCCAAAATATCCCGCATCAGATTCGGATGTGGGCGAGATGACCAGTACATCACCAGCCTGGCACTGCTCGACAACGACGTGGATCATCCAATTGTCAGCCGGGGGAATAGATACCGTTACTGCATTACCAGCAATTCGCGCGCCCGAATATATAGGTCGCATAAAGGGCGCCATGCAGCCTGCCCGGCCCTGAGCTTCGGAAACTGTCGACACGCCGAATTTTTCTATGTCTTTTAAGAGTTCGAGAGACACGCGTTTGATGGTCTGATTGACCACGCCTTTGGGGATCGCATGAGACATAACTTTTCCTATAACCCTCTGGCGGCCAACTGCGCATCCAGTCTTGGATAAACTCTACGGGCATTGCTTTCAAAGACGGCGTGAGCGTCATTTGGGCTGAGTTTGAGCGCATCTATATAACGTTTTGTATCGTCAAAAAAGTGTCCTGTATTTGGATCAATTCCCCGCACCGCGCCTAATAATTCAGACGCAAAGAGTATGTTTTTTGTATCAATAACCTCAAAGAGGAGATCGATGCCCGGCTGATGATAGACGCATGTGTCAAAGAACACATTGTTCATGACGTGAGTTTCCAGCGGCGGGATTTTAAGCATGTCGGCCAAGCCCCGATACCGCCCCCAATGATAGGGCACAGCCCCGCCCCCATGGGGAATAATAAGCCGCAATTCCGGAAAGTCCTTAAATAAGTTGCCTGTCATCAAATTCATAAACGCATTAGTGTCGGCGGCGATGTAGTAGGACCCTGTTGCATGAAGACAATCATTACAAGAGCCGGAAACGTGGACCATGGCGGGGACGTCTAGATCCACCATTTTCTCATAAAAAGGGTACCAATAGCGGTCCGTCATAGGCGGGGCCGAGAAATGGCCACCGCTAGGATCCGGATTAAGATTGCACCCTACGAAATCCAGCTCCTGAACGCAGCGTTCCAGCTCGGCGATCGCATCATCAAGAGGAACAGGCATGCCGCCGCTCACTTGCTGGGGCAATTGGCAGACGCCCGCGAAATTATTCGGGTAAAGCTCAACCACGCGGCGAATCATATCGTTGCACGCTCTCGCCCAATCGACTGAGGTTTCGCTATCTCCAATGTGAGGCTCCATGCGCGAGGCCCTAGGCGAGAAAATCGTCAGGTCCGACCCTCGTTCCCTTTGCAAACGCAGTTGATTAGTCTCGATAATCTCGGAAAGTTCGTCGTCAGAATATTTGGGCAAGAGAGGGCGCTCTTTATCTGGATTCTTAAGACGCAAGGTTTGCGCTTCGCGAAAGTCTAGATGAGCCTGCGGCACAAGTGTCTGATGTCCATGTGCGTCAATTACCAACATATCGGAATAATAGACTTTCTAAATTGATAAGACAACTTTATAGAATACTCATGGAGAAAAAGACGGGAATTAATTGTGTGCTCATGAGAGGCGGGACGTCTAAAGGTCCGATCTTTCTTCGGCGTGACCTGCCCTCGGATATAAAGGCGCGAAATAAGCTTTTGCTCCGAATAATGGGCTCTCCTGATATAAGGCAGATTAATGGATTGGGCGGAGCACATCCATTGACCAGTAAGGTCGCGATTGTGTCGCTGTCAAAACGCCCCAATATCGATGTTGATTATTTATTTTTGCAGATTGACCCTGAGAGCGGGAATATTTCCGACGCCCAAAATTGTGGCAATATGCTGGCCGCAATTGGTCCCTACGCGATTGAAAAAGGTTTGGTTCAAGCCCTTAATGGTGAGACACCTGTCCAAGTACATATGTTAAATTCAGACGCCCGCGCCGAGCTAGTTGTTCAAACACCTGGCGGACAGATCACATACAAAGGCAGTACTTCCATAGATGGGGTGCCAGGAGAACATGCTCCGGTTCTACAGAATTATTTTAACACAGCAGGTGCGCAATGTGGCGCGTTGCTTCCAACTGGAAAACCCCAAGATGATTTTATGGGAATTCCCTGCACCTTGATCGATAACGGTATGCCAACAGTGCTGATACGCGCAGAAGATGTGGGATGTTCCGGATACGAAACTCCCCATTTGCTTGAAGAAAATTCAGCTTTGAAAGCGCGTTTAGAGCGTATCCGTATATGGGCCGGTGAAAAGATGAACCTCGGAAATGTATCTGAAAAAACAGTTCCTAAGATGTGCCTCATCGCGCCCCCGCGTCACGGCGGCATAATTACAACGCGAACATTTATACCTCATCGTGTTCACCAAGCCGTTGGCGTTCTCGCGGCAGCCTCTGACGCCGCGGGATGCTTGGTAGAAAATAGCGTTGCCCACGGTTTAGTAAAATTCGAAATGTCAAACCCTTGCCGCGTTGACGTAGAGCATCCAAGCGGGAAAATGACTGTTGAGCTTGAGTGGGATGGTGATGATATTGTCAGAACGGGCCTGATCCGCACGGCTAGTAAAATTATGGAAGGGATTGTATTTCCATGAAAATTGGATTGATAGGATTTGGCGAAGCCGGAGAAATGTTCGGACGGCACTTGTCAACCCTAGCAGACGTGAAAGCTTTCGATATTAATGCCGACAGTTCAATGCGCGAAAAAGCGAGCGCCGCCAATATCGAACTCTGTATGTCGCTGCAAAATGTAGCTCTTAATGCCGACTATATTTTATCCGTAGTTACGGCCGATCAAGCTGAATCCGCAGCACAAGCGGTCGCGCCTCACCTGTCGCGCCAGCAGTATTATCTCGAAATGAACTCTGCAGCTCCGCAAACTAAACTTAGGAATGCCGGGCTCATTCCCGGCCTTGTCGATGTGGCGATCATGGCCCCTGTAAATCCTTCCAAACAGACCGTGCCGCTATGCGTAGCCCATGTCGAGGCCGATAATATTTGCAAAGACTTAAAAGCTTTAGGCTTAAATGCGCGTTCGGTAGGGGCAGAAATTGGTCAAGCCGCCGCTATCAAGCTATGCCGATCCATATTTATTAAAGGGTTGGAGGCGTTGACGATTGAAGGCCTGTCCACTGCCTATCATTACGACGTGCAGGAAGAAGTTTTGGCATCATTGGATAAGACATTTCCTGATATGGATTGGGGAGGCCGGCAAGCCGATTATAACTTCGAGCGTGTCGCGACTCACGGCCGTCGGCGTGCAGCAGAAATGCGGGAGGCCGGATACACCGTTGCTGCTGCAGGTTTAAAACCGACCTTGTCCGAGGCGATTGCCAAAGTTCAAGATGACTTTGTATCTGATGTTGAGGCCGCAGATGAAATACACTTAGGCACATGGATGCAAATTCTTGATCAATTAAAAAACTGATCAGGGTGTACCCCTCAAAAATGTGTAATGAGCTCGTTTTCACATTACGGCAAATCGACCATATAGACAGGGTTCGCGCCGCATAGGCGCGTGCAACAAATTAATCGAATACGACTGTTTTGTCTCCGTTAATCAAGACCCGGTCTTGCAGAAGAGACATTACGGCGCGAGAGAGCACGCGCTGTTCAATGTTACGGCCTATGCGAATAAGATCGCTTGGCGTATCTGCATGGCTTATCTGCTCAGTATCTTGATAGATAATTGGCCCCTCATCTAATTCAGAAGTCACAAAGTGCGCAGTCGCTCCAATTATTTTAACCCCGCGTTTATAAGCTTGGTGATAGGGTCGCGCGCCTTTAAATCCTGGTAAGAAGCTATGGTGAATGTTTACACAACGTCCTGCTAAATAGGTAGAAAAATCATCGGAGAGGATTTGCATATATCGCGCAAGCACAATCAGTTCCGCCCCCGTTTGTTCAATAATTGTTTTGATTTTGTTTTCTTGTTCGAACTTGGTCTCTTTGGAGATGGGAAGATGATAGTAAGGAATATCCCCAAACGTCGTTAGGTTAAGCGCAGATTTCGGGTGGTTCGACACAATGCCAACCACATCCATCGGCATTTCTCCAATGCGCATTCGGTAAAGCAAATCGCCTAAACAATGGTCAAATTTCGACACCATCATAAGGACTTTCTTACGGCGGTTTAATTCCGCCAAGGCATAATCCAACCTAAGAGTTTCTGAGAGTTTTGAAAACTCTGATTTTAGTTGATCAAATGAAGACTGGCCATTCAAGTTAACAAAAGAAACACGCATGAAAAATTGTTGGCTCTCCAAATCATTATATTGCTGTGAGGATAAAATATTTGCGTGATTTTCGAATAATAATCCTGTGACTTTCGCGACGAGACCCGGCTGATCTTTCGACGAAAATGTTAATACGTACTCGGTTTTTCTATCTGCAACTGACATTTATAACTCATCATGGGAGAGCTGATCATCAATCCATTTCAGTGTTTTTGTAAATGCGCCAAATCCATAAAAATGTAAGCCAGAGATATTTAACTCGGGCTCCAGCGCTACAGATGCGGCAACCCCTCTAATAATATTCTTCGGCGATTTTTCGGAGACTAATATTTTTGAATTTTCTCCCATCGCACTTAGTGTTTTTAGCGATGATCCCACGCCGCAAATTAACGCATATTTTAATAAAGAGGCATGTGTTGTAACACTTGAAACGCCAACGCGCAGTGGCACCGTGATTCCATTATTCCGCAAGTCCTTCGTGAAGTTGACGATTGCCGCAGGATCAAAGCATAGCTGAGTAATAAGCTGTGTTTCGAGACCCAACGCACTTGCCAAAGCAATCTTCTCTTTTAGAGACTCCATTAGGGTATGATGACTTATTTTGGGATGTCCTTCGGGGTAACACCCAAAACTTATACGTTTCAAACCTGCGCGCTTAAAGGCATCAGTTTGCATGATTTGTGACGCGCTCTCAAATTTACCAGCTGGCACAGGCCTGTCCCCGCCTATAAGTAAAATGTGTTCCACATTTCCAGCCTCATTATAATTTCTTAAATGCTCAGCTAGATCATGACCGTCTAATATCTTTCGAGCCGCGAGATGGGGGACAGGAATTAATCCAGCTTGCGCCGTTGTCCTGATCTCTTTTACTTGATCAGCTAGCGTCCCGTTTGGCAGACTGGCGATGAATACAGAATGTTCAGAAGACTGATAACCCGCCAGCATTTCAAGTGTTTTTTTATTGGCTCCAGTCAATTCTGTTGTAAAATCACGGAGCCAATTTTTATAACACATTTGAGTGAGGTCAGTCACATATAGAGACGCGTTCAAAACTATGTAGACCTATGCCGACCTATGCAGTCCACTGTTTATAGGACTGTCGCGCTTGTTCGGAGATTGGACAATCAGTGACCGTCGCGCGAATTTCAGTTTGAATATGGCGCTCAACGATTGGCTTCTGGCTACCGCCATTCGGCTCGCCCCACATCACTTTTAACTCATTGCCAACGACAGCGGCCTCAGGATCGAGAATGCACAAAGAAATCCACCTGCGAAAGTTGGATGAATAAACAGGGTATGCAGAGAAGCCGACTTGTTTGCCATTTTGGTAAACCGCATCATAAGGAAAAGTTGCATAATGAGATGCCGGCATATCCATAAATTTGTAACGGTCACCTTCGTTAAACAATGAAGAGAAAACCCTAACGACATCTTCAGGCTCCCAAACAAGAGTCATTTTCTTCTTATGAGGCCGATCTGCCATTGCTTTTAGGGCATCACGCCCAACGAAATCATGATCGAACTTTATAATGTGCCCGTAACCGATATCAAAAGGCGTGAGATAATAGTCTTCAATATTGTCCGACACCATGCTGCCACCAATTGAGGCATTCGCCTCAAAACCATTGGAAGGTAGCCACTCTCGAAAGCCCTTCATTTTGTCCCCAGAGTAAATCGCAGAGACAGCCGAAGGTAACCATCCAGATTCATGTGCTACTGTTGAGTAAGTTTTTGAACCCGCTAGTCGCATACCCAAATCTTTTCCGGCCTCAACCAAAGCCGCGTGAATCTCTTGCTTTTCTTCATATGGGCCGAACAATTCAAGACCCGCCGCACCAGCCATACCATGGCGCAGTGCTCTAACCTTGCGGCCCGCAATATTGATTTCCCCCATACCGAAGAACCTAAAGCCCGTGATGGGACCGCCGTTTACACGCTCTAGTATCTCCCAAGCATTTGGCCCTTGAACTTCGAAACGATACCCCTTTCGAGGAAATTCGCTGTCAAGTTTACGCTCGTCCTTATCCACGTTTACGTCATAGCCCTGCGTTTCAACGTGATATTGTAGCCAATTGCCAACATTAGGACGATTGACAACATTGACCTTATATTCATCCAATCCAAAGAGGATGGCATCTCCAATGTACATGCCGTCATAATTACAGCACACAATCTGCTTTGCCTTGTTATTCCCAAACTTTTTGAAGCTGTTTACGCCCATGTCGGAGAGTAGCTTGTGGACGTCTGGGCCTTCCATATAGTGGTCGGTCATATGATAGGACTGATCGAACAATACAGCCGACTTGCGCCAAGCTTCCTGTTCATCCCGCCAATTGGAAAACTCAGATTTTATCGGAAATTCGTAAGGGCCAGAGGACGCATTGCGAAGCATATCCACAGGGTTCTTATAGGAATCAAGCTTATCCTGAAGAGATTTGTGAGTTGTCATAATGGCCATCCTAATGCAGCAAATAATATTTCTTGGACTTGTAAACACAAGTGATGGTGAAAAGCAAGTTGTATTGACAACTTTCATTGGACTAATCTACGTTGTATCGGCTTCCTAAACTAAATCGCGTGCCCGCAAATGTGATACGTGTTAGTGTTACCACTTGTTTTTCAAACCAGTTACGCCTCTCCAAAAATAGGCACGGTTCATTCTCGCTAATCTCCAATCGAGACCTCAAAATGTCATCAGTACTTATGGCTTTGAGATTTGTCTCTACGGTTTCAAGCTTCGTATGGCGGGCGAAATAATCGTGGATACTGTAAGTTTCGAAGTCTTTGCTTAAAAAATTTTTAAAGACATTGCACCGGGCGAACCGGTCCTCAATGGCCACAGGTGTGCCGTCACTTCGGCGTAGGATCTTCGCGTGGAAAACGGGCTCATCTGGATTGAGATCCATCAGCACACAAACGCTCTGATCTGGGATGATTTTTCGCTGCATCAAAACTCTTGCCGAGGCTACGTTGCCCCTTAGAGTCACTTCCTCTGCCAGATCTTTAACCTCAAAAAGAGAATAGCGGGTTTGCCGAGCCGCGACATACGTCCCTGACCCTTGCCGTCGATTTAATACCCCCGTCGCAACCAATTCACGTACTGCTCTTTGAACCGTCAGCCGTGATACAGAAAATCGCTTAGATAACTCGTTTTCAGACTCAGTTTTATCCTCTGGCTGGATTTCACCAGACTCGATCTGATCCAACAAGTAATTTTTTATCATTACGTACCGCGGAACTGGATTTATATTATCACCATTCATGGTCTGACTTAATACACTTTAATACGGGTTGTCAAAATTCTAACAATGTGCGAAAACTTGTAAAGACAAGTTAGGATTTATGATGTTGCACACACTCTATCGCCCGCACATTTACTTTCCCGATAAAGTCGTGACTCCCGACTTTCTGATAACGGATATTACCCTAAAGCATGCAAAAGACAGCGTGTCCGCTCAACCTGATCAGATCAGTTATATAAGCAGCCTCATAGTCGACCGTGAACATACTTTAGTGTTCAAAGCCGTTGCTGTTATTGCAGGTCAGGACAGCAATTATTACGCACCGTCAATTGTGTGTGTTTCTAAAGCCCTCTCTTCAGTAAATTTTCAAGACGCATTGAAATGGGCGCGAATTTGTATTGTCAGGCAGGCGGTAATAAGCAGGTCCAACACGCTAGAATTAGAAGGAACGACACTCCCGCGGTTCCATAGAATGAAGCGAGGACACATCTCAGTAGAAATGCTGAAAGATCCCTGCCTGGAATTGCCCGCGCGACTTGATATCGTGCTATCGGGAGATACAGAAATTACCGCCACCTTCAATCTTCTGCCGGATACTGCCGCCAGTGGACTAGGACGCTAATATGGAAACATCTTCAAAACAGATACCTCTTATATATGCCGCCTCCATTGGTCACTCGGGCTGGTTTTCTCGAAACCTTGGCCAAAATTGGCAACGAGCAAATACTCATAAAGGCGGCGTGTATAACGAGAGCCGCACTTGGTGCCTATCTGTGCACCCCGAAAGGCCAGGAGAGGTACTAGCGGGTACTGATATAGGTATTTACCGCTGGGTTGAGCCCGATAAACGATGGCATTATGTCCCCTCCCCCATGGAGGATTTGCATGTGTTAAAAATTGTGCAACATCCCAAAGATCCCGGCGTCATAATTGCAGGAACGCGTCCCGCAGAACTCTTCCGCTCAACTGATAATGGCCAATCTTGGAAGATGCTTCCTGTTGGCGGAAGCGTGGAAGCTCCTTTTATCAACACACATCGCGTGACATCAATAAAATTTGACCCTAAGCTAGATAATACGGTCTGGGTAACGATAGAAATTGACGGCTTATGGCGATCAAGCGACGGCGGCGACAGTTGGAAAAAGATCGGCCTCAACCTGCCTGATGAGGATACACACAACCTTGAAATTATTGACTTTAAAGATGGTTCCCGATGGATTTTAATTGCGACCGAGGTTGGCCTATACCGTAGTCTAGATGACGGGGAGAGTTTTCAACACGTCCCGATATCTAAGGATATTTGTCCATACCATTACTACAGGTGTCTGCGTCGCCGACCCGATGATAGCGGCGTCATGTTTCTAAGTATTGGTGACCGGCCATCTGGCGAGGATAGTCTGCTTTTGCGCTCGCGTGATTTTGGCGATACATGGGAACGAATCGATTTGCCCGGGCACCAAGTTACCACAATCTGGGACATTGGCGTTAATGCAGCTAATCCAATGCTTATCTTCGCAATCTCAATTTTTGGAGAGGTGTACCGGTCCACAGATGGCGGTGAAGAGTGGATTAAAATGCAAAAGCATTTAGGCGAGGCTCGAGAAATTATCTGGGCCCCTGTTCCTGCTGATATGTTAGGCGAGCAGCAAAAAGCCTGGGGAACAGTTGAGGAATTTTTGACGGATTAGGCGTCGGCCCGCCTTCTTCGCTCTGTCTCAGTCCCTGTCTGCACTTTCGCGATTAAAGAGCGAAAGTATAGCCCTGCCTATTGGGCTTTCCAGCGTCGCGATGCCGTTGATGATTGAAAAATGATTATCTTTCGCTAATTCTAAGCACGAAGATTCAAAACCGCTCGTGCAGCGTAGATTTACAAACGCTTGAGTTTGGAATTTGAAAGCATCTGTCTCGTGTTCACCAAAGAAAAAATTGATTCGCGTAGGGGAGAGCTCTCGCAAAACTGGGCTTAACGCTATAATATTATCACTCTTTAAGCCAATCTCATCGCCGATGTGAGTACCGAGTAAAGGCCGCAAATCATACAGACCACTAATTAGGCACGCGCCCTTTAACGGCGTCGGTGACGTTCCAGACAATATAGCGGCCAGATAAGCTCCAGCCGAATGACCACAAACAACCAATTCATCGAGATCCAAATTCAATACTTTTTGATTATCCATAAGTGAGCGCATGAAAAGCGCGATGTCGGCATTGATACCGTCTATCGTCGTATGCGGCCCCAACCGATAATTCAGAGTTATGACATTGATGCCGCGTGCGGTCCATTCGGGAGCAATAAATGCGTAAGACGATTTATCCCCGCGCACCCAATACCCGCCGTGGATAAATATAAGTGTTGGTGAGGAACCGCCTCCCAGCGCCTGAAAATAGTCAAATCTATGCCTGTCATCGGGTCCGTACTCTATATCCGTTGAACAGGCCGCATTTGCGAAGACCGATCCGCTCCTTCGCTGATAGTCCTCCATATACTTTTCGGGACTCTGAGACGCCAAACCGTCAAAATATTGATGCTGAACCCAAGCTGTTCTCATAGACTCTACTAACGTTTAATTTCGACAGTTCCGTTAGTTCCGTCCACGCGCACAATATCGCCCGTCTTTATTACGTCAAAAACATCTTGATCCAGATCGGTGACAGCGGGGACACGAGTTACAACGGCACCAAGGGCCATCTTCGTCGTCATCTCCGTAAAGATCATTGCCGCGGGTGCATTCCCGTGTAATCGCGCGCTCTGAAAATGACTGGCCCATCCTGAGGAGCCTTTAGCGCCCGGAAAGACTAACACTTTGCCTTTAAAGGACTGACCGCAAAGTTCGTGCCGCACCTCAATAATTTCGCCAGTCATCGCGTCCGTCCCGCCAAATCCGCTGATACGTTGCCGCGTGACAAGAGCCTCGGCTTCGGCTACGCCGCTAACAACAGAGCGGCCTTTGAGCGTAATTGTCTTACTCATTTCAGTCCTCCGTCCCAACGGCCGGTTAAAGCCGCATTGACGCAATCTTCTGTCGACCCGAGCCACGTTGGGAATTTCATGATCGCCGGCAGATAGTGCGCCTGCTTAGCCGAGTCCGTCGCCGCGACCTTTACATCAGCAGGAGACACTTTAGACAAAGCCGCGCAAGAGTCAGACATAAGATGGGCACCTGCACGCTCGATTTTCTCTGTGTAACCAATACGGTCAGCCATGGTTTTAAGCGCCTTTGGCGTGAAGACCCATAAATCTGTATTCGGACTTAGTTTCTTACCATCAAGTAGCTCCGCGACCTGTTTCACCTGAGTCAGCGATGCATGAGGACACCCAATAACGATGAAGTCTACATCACGCGACGTCGCAGTTGAAAAGTAGCCGTAAGCCTCTTCTAATTCCTTACGTCCAAATGTTAGCGTATCCGTTATAACGTTTCCGCGCAGCGCATCATCCATAGACCGAGCCTCAGGCGTGACGCCCACAATATGATACATCTCTACGCCGCCTGAGCTTGCAGCCGCAGCGCCAAAATGTTTCAACTTATCGGGTGGAGGCGGGGCGCTTATCCCTGAGAGAATTGGCACTTTGGTTTTAACTTTTTCGCCAATCCAGTATCCCATTAGTCCCCAATCGAGCATAGATTGGACATCATGCTCTACAACAATGTGGTGAGTGCCGCGGCGCCCCTCTGGCGTATGATAACCCCAATAGGGAATTTTTCCAACGAGCGCGGCCGCGGACGCAGAATGGGCACCCTCGACATTGGTCCGCGCGCCCACAACAGAATTAATATAGACAACCGCGGAGCTTTCCATCCACGCGCAGTGCTGTCCGTGAACGGGCATGTTTCCAATTTGATAGGGCGTGCAGGTGTTACAGGCATTAATTCCAGTCTTGCCGCAAAACTTATTAACGTCCGCCACGATTTGTTTGGTCTCTTCGGAAACACGCTGAACGTCCGCCTTGTCTGGATCCATGGCGTCAATCAAACGATAGGTCATGGCCTTTACAGGCGGGATGTCGAGGCGTATGTCACTATCCAAATTGAGCAAAGAATATACGGCGTCCATGTCGCGATCTTCGCCCTCGGGTACGGGCGGCAGCAGATCTCTTCGCCCGGGCAACGCTCCCACGAAACCTCCGCAGACATTATCAGTATCCACGAGCCTTTCAGCCCCTAGCGCCTGCCCATATCGCAGGAGCAAGTCCATAGCATGTGCGCGAGCATCCCCCTCGCTACCGTCTAAAACTCTTTGTTCGTCATCTGTTAGTTTCATAATTACACCATTATTCCGCCGCCATCGACAATCAGAGATTGTCCTGACACGAAATTTCCTTGTTTCGAAGCAAAAAATAAAACGGCTCCGATTAAATCTTCCGGTTCGGAAGATCGCTTTATCGCGCGTCCTTGAACGACGTTTGCATTACGTCCCTCAATGCCATCCTTACGTTTGACATTGTCGCTCATCGTCAAGCCAGGACAAATCGCGTTGACGCGTATGTTCTTATCTCCAAGTTCTGCCGCCATAGCTTTTGTCATAGCAAGCACGGCCCCTTTCGAGGCGTCATAATGCAACATATTCGGAAAGCCTTTGAAAATGCGGTTCGTACATATGTGAATGATACTTCCGCCGCCTGCCGACTCCATGGCCGGAATTACCGCCTTTGAAGCTTGCCATACACCGCGCGTATTTACTGTCATGACTTTATCCCAAGTGGCGGTGTCAATATCCATAAGGCTCTGGGCCTGCAATGTCCCAAACAGGGCCGCATTATTTACCAGCGTATCAATCCGCCCAAATTGCGCGTCCGTTTTTGCCACCATTTCGGAGAGCGAGGCATCATCGGTAACATCCGCATGGATGTAGAGGCCGCTTCCTCCGCCTGTATTGATTTGATCCGCTATCTCTGATCCATCCAACACATCAGCGATCACAACCTTAGCTCCAACCGCGGCAAGCCCCTTGGCCAGACTTGCGCCAATGCCCTGCGCGCCGCCCGTAATGACAACTACGTTGTTCTCAAGAAGTTTCATGGCGTGCCCTTCATTTGAATAACAGTCTTGGCTTCGGAATAAAAATCAAGCGACCATCTTCCCCCTTCGCGGTCAATGCCTGACGAGAGATACCCGCCAAATGGAGCGGATTTCTCTCGTATCATTCCCGAATTTATCATCACATAACCTGCCCGCAAAATCGCCGCCATTCTGCGGGATTTTTCAACATTTGTTGACCAGATATAACCTGCTAAGCCATATTGACTATCATTTGCTTTAGTCAAAACTTCCGCTTCGTTATCAAATAACTGTATTGTTGCAAAGGGACCAAAAATTTCTTCTTGGGCAATGCGTTCGGAATTGTTCTCAGCCAATGCCACAGTCGGCGACATGTAGAACCCAGGCCCAATCTCGGTAAGACGTTGCCCGCCCGACAAAATATTAGCGCTCTCGCAGAACGATAAGACGTGTTTTAAATGCGCTTCAGAGGCTATCGGCCCCATATCCGCTTGGGAATTAAATGGACGACCAACTGTAAGGGCTTCTGCGCGAGATACAAAGTCAGCGATAAATTTATCCGCCAAAGACCTGTGAACAAAAAGTCGTGATCCTGCTAAGCACGCTTGCCCATTGTTTCCAAAAACCCCTTTGACTGAACCGTCCAAAGCGGCCTCATAATCAGCGTCCGCGCAGATAATATTCGCGGATTTACCGCCTAGCTCCAGCGTCACCCGAGCAAAACGCGCCGCAGCGACAGAGGCAATAATCGAACCTGCCTTACCCCCGCCAGTAAAGGATATCCTTTGGACAAGGGGATTTTCAGCCAAAGCCGCACCCGTCACGTGCCCTCGCCCGTTGACCAGGTTGACAACGCCGTCCGGAAGACCGGCTTGTTTTAGAAAATCCATGAGACGCCATGCCGATAGCGGACTTTGCTCCGAGGGTTTAAGGACACAGCTATTTCCCATCACGAGCGCGGCAGAGAGTTTCAGCGCCGTCGCCATGAGGGGGATATTCCACGGCGTAAAAAGCCCAACAACGCCGACAGCTTCACGAAACACTTTGGTCGTCACGCCGGGAGCTGTCTGAAAAATTTCTGGCGTTTCGTTGACAAGAAGGTCAGCAAAATAATCGAACCATTCAGCCGCTATTTCGGTCTGCCGCAGTGTCGACTTATGAAAAAGTAAACCTGTGGAAAGGCTATCAAGGGAGGCTAACTCTTCAGAATTTTCACGGATTAAAGAGGCCACATTCTTTAATACTTCGGCCCGATTTGCTTTGGGAAGATTGCGCCACACGCCCAGATCAAAAACGTCTTGGGCCGCCTTTACAGCCTTCGACACCGCATCAGCATCGTCCTCTAACAGCTCGCATAAGGGCTGTGCAGTATCGGGGTTTATGACTGGGAGAGCTTTTTGTCGCGCCGCATCAGTCCTCTGCCCAGAGATATATCCTGTAATCTTATCAGGATAGAGAGGTGCAATTTGACTTTTCATGAATAGTTATGCGGCTCTTCTCGGATTGATACTACGGTAAACGCCTCTTTTGATTAAGTTGTAAAGACAAGTTAGTCGAATAACAAGCTAATCTTTACTCAACTGCGATAACGTCTTGCCGCCCACAGCGTAATTGCCAGGCTTAACCTCCTCAATTACCACTCGAATATGGCTGGGGTCACTATCTATCTCTTTAAGCAGGACATCTGTAATACCCTTGACAACTCTGTCTTTAATATCCTGAGATCGGCCCTCTAAGATCAATACATTAACGATAGCCATCATGGCTCCTTTCTTTTTTTGACGGCCAAGCGCGCAGCATGAAGCAGGGGCTCCGTGTAGCCGGATGGCTGTTCTTGGCCTTTGAAAATTAGATCTGATGCGGCTTGAAATGCAATATTTAAGTCCAGATTCTTCGACATAGGTCTATACGCTGCATCATGCGCGTTTTGCTTATCTACAATCGCTGCCATACGCTTCAACGACTGGCTAACATCGTCCTCCGAGCAGATTCCATGGTGGAGCCAGTTGGCAACATGCTGGCTAGAAATACGTAAAGTCGCTCGGTCCTCCATAAGACCGACGTCAAAAATGTCTGGGACCTTGGAACAGCCTATACCCTGATCGACCCAGCGCACAACATACCCCAATATGCCTTGAATATTATTATCAAGCTCCTCTGTAATTTCGTCTTTCGTCCAGTTGGGAGTCTCACAAACGGGAATTTTTAGTAATTCTGACAAAGGCGCTATTGGGCGCGACAACATAGCTGTCTGCACGGCCCTCACATCTACTTCGTGATAATGCAAGGCGTGTAGCGTCGCCGCCGTAGGCGAAGGGGCCCAAGCACAATTGGCGCCCGCCTTGGGATGGACACCTTTGGTGGCCATCATAGCCCCCATTTCATCGGGTTTGGGCCACATTCCCTTCCCGATCTGAGCACGGCCCATAAATCCTGTAGCTAAGCCCATATCCACGTTGCGATTTTCATAGGCTTGAAGCCAAGGGCACGTTTTTATGTCCGCTTTGCGGTGCATAGTGCCCGCTTCCATTGACGTGTGGATTTCATCACCCGTGCGATCCAGAAAACCAGTATTAATAAAAATTACCCGCTCTCGCGCCGCGTAAATGCAGGCCTTAAGATTGACAGATGTCCGGCGTTCTTCATCCATAATTCCAATTTTTAATGTATTACGCGGCAGAGAAAGAGCGTCCTCAACGAAATTGAAAACCCGGTTTGCAAATTCAACTTCATCTGGCCCGTGCATTTTGGGTTTTACAATGTAGACGGAACCCAAGGGTGAATTTTTCTGTGCGCCTTCTGGCTTTTGTAGATCATGGTGCGCGATTAAACCTGTGACAAAGCTGTCTAAAAGGCCTTCGAATATGTCTGCCCCAGCCGCGTCGCGGATCGCGGAGACACGCATTAAATGTCCTACATTGCGTATCAAGAGCCTGCTCAGACCCGGCAACCGCAACACGCCGCCATCGGGCGCGTTGTAGGTCCGATCCGCGTTAAGGCTACGCTCAAATGTATGGCCGTCTTTAACAATTTCTTGAACAAGTTCGCCAGACATTAATCCCAACATATTTTTGTAACAGTCGACCTTGTCCTCGGCGTCGACTGCCGCGACGCTGTCTTCACAATCCAATATCGTTGTTAAAGCCGATTCAATTTCAATATCGCGAATATGAGCCGGGTCCGTTTTCCCCACCGGATCGTCTGCATCTATACAGATGTCAAAATGCAATCCATTATTCCTTAGTAGAGTATTTTCTGGATTCAATTTGCTCCCGAGATAGCCTACAAATTGCTCGGGGTTTTTGAGGCTCGCCTCTTTACCAGGCAAAACTGCTACGAGGGCCTCCTCTTCAATCCGCAACGCCGTTACGTCAGCCCATTGGCCATGAGATAGCGGATAATATTTATCCAAAAGACTTTTGGCGTGCGCAATGACTTTGGCGCCGCGTTCGGTGCTATACCCACCAGCACTTGGGGGCGGCATAATCGCGTTAGTTCCGTAGAGCGCATCGTATAAACTCCCCCAACGCGCATTCGCAGCATTCAAAGCATACCGTGCGTTTTTAATGGGAACAACCAATTGCGGTCCGGAGATTTTTGAAATTTCCGGGTCCACTTGGCCTGTTGAAATCGTAAACTTATCTGGCTCATCTACGATATAACCGATTTCACGTAAAAAAGATTCATAAGCCTGCGGATCATGCGGCTCTCCCTTGCGCGATATGTGCCATTTATCAATCTGGCGCTGAAAAGCGATACGAGTCTCTAACAAAGACTTATTGTCATCAGTGAAAAGCTCAACACCCTTGGAAAGAGCCGACCAGAATACTTCCGCGGAAACGTCGATATCTGGCAAAACACTTGTTTCAACAAAATCGCATAGAACCATTGCTACGGAAAGACTTCCGCGATTGACATATTGTGACATTTAAACTCCAAGCTTTACGTTTCTTGCCTAAAGTTGTAAACACAAGTTAGCGAAAACATCAAGATCACATTTTATCTATAAGACTGACTATTATGACGGGACAAATTGAAGACAAATTAACAGCCAATGGCATCGTGCTTCCAGATGTAATAGTCCTCCCCGGCAAAAACCGGCGCAGTGCGGTGCAAGTTGGACAGATTCTATACATGTCAGGCCACGGGTCAGCTTTGCTGGCGGATACAGGTATCAAACGTATTGGCCGCGTCGGAAATGATGTCACGCTAGCCGAAGCCCGCGAAGTTGCTCGCGCGGTAGCGATAAGTATGCTCGCAACAATAAAACATCATGTTGGCGATCTCGATAGAATAAAGAAGGTGGTCAAAATTACTGGCATGATAAATGCGGTTCCTGACTTTGAACATCACAATAAAGTACTCGACGGCGCATCAGACTTCTTCTTTGAGCTCTTCGGACCCGAAATCGGTCAGCACGCCCGCTCATCTATGGGGGTTGGCGGACTTGTCGCCCGGCAATCCGTTGAGATAGAAGGTATATTTCACATCAAAAACTAGGAGACACCATGTCATTTGAAATGCCCGAATATGTTTTAGAGCGCGTTATGAAAAAGCGAGGTCGATTACATGTATTTGAAGAGTTAGATCCTGCGAAAACCGCTTTCATTATCATTGATATGCAAAACGCGTTCGTCAAAGGAAAAGTCAAAGCAGAAACGGCGCTCGCAATAATGCCGACCATAAATAGACTGGCCGCTGACGTGCGCGAACTTGGCGGCCACGTCGCATGGGTTCAACTCCAGGCTGGTAAAGAAGATGGAAGCTCTATAGCACAGCTTTACCACAAATATTTCTTTAAACCCGAGAACGCTGAAAATCACCGCAGACAACTCACGCCAGGAGACTGGGGTTATGAGATTTGTGAAGAGCTCGAAGTACAAGATCAAGACATTAAGGCTTGGAAATCACGGCATTCAGCCTTTGTGCCAGGCCACGGCAACCTACATGAGCTCTTACAGGCCAAAGGCATCGAGAATGTATTGATCGGCGGCACGGTAACTAATTTCTGCTGCGAAACCACTGGACGGGACGCAATGATGCTTGATTATCGCGCGGTTATGATTTCGGATTGTTGCGCAGCCCGGTTCCCAGAGGATCATTCGGCCGGCCTTACAACATTTTTCCAAAGCTTCGGCGACGTCTATACGGCTGATGAGGTCGTTAACGTACTGAAAGCTTCCGCTTAGCGCGTTTCTGCTAGCGGTTCATCAGGAACGGAGCCGCGGCGGTCGAGTTCCATGCGAATTTCCCGGTGCAATTTGTTCGAGACAGGAAAAAAGAAGATAACAATGGCTGAAGTTAAGAAACCTGCGATCGGGACAAAACAGATGATCTGACGGAGTCCCTCTAACGTTTCGGGGGATTGCACTTGTTTGGCACTATACCCTATCGTTGCGAGTAGATTACCAAGCATCCACCCCCCAATTGCGAGTGACGTTTTATTAGCGAAGGACATTAATCCAAAACCAATAGCCTCCACTCGTATCCCAGTTTTCCATTCCCCGTAATCAATCGCATCGGCCGTCATCGCATAAAAGGTCATCAGTATGCCTTGAATACCGCAACCCGCTAGGAAGAAAAGAGCGGAGATCGTGACGACACTCCTTGGTGCCGAATAATAAAGGATCGCGAGAACCGTCGTTGCAAGTAAAGCCCCGCAAATCCAGACGATTTTCTTGCCATGGTGGTGTGTAAGTTTCGCCCAAAAAACTGGTGATACTACGCCGGCAATTGCCCCTGCTGAGAAAGCCCATTTTGCCTGACTGCGGTCCCCCAAATCATATTCGAACATATAAGGGATAGTTTTGTTCATAATTGTATAGCAGCCTGCGAACGTAATAAGGCCAATAAAGACTAGCCAGAATGGCCAGTTTGGTAATAGGCCTTTCAACGCATCGCCAATATGTGACGTATCCTGACGACTTTTTTCCTTTTCCTCAATAGGCGGCTCTTTGGTGACAATAGCCGACGTCACCATGGCAATTGCACCTATAGTGCCAAACAGCATAGCTAAGAGAAAGAACCCTTTTACATCGTCGCCTTGGCCCAATCGCGCCACTAAAGGAAAGCCCCCATAACTGGCCGTCAGAGCACCAATGGCTAAAAAGCTAGTCTTGAAGGCAGCAATAGAGCTACGTTCATTCGCATCACGCGATAGTCGCGCGATCATGGCGGTGTACGGGATATATACAATGGTAAATACAGTTCGGAAAATCAGAGCTGTGATCAAAGCGTAAACAAATATCCGCGAGACGGCCCATTCAGGTTGAAAAAATAATAGGATAAAAGAGAAAGAAAGCGGAACTGCTCCGAATAAAATATAAGGACGATATTGCCCCCATCGACTCTTTGTGCGGCTGGCCACCCAGCCCATTAGCGGATCTGTGACAGCGTCCCAGAATACAGAAATTAGAAAAATTGTACCGACTTGTTTAGGGTCGAGCCCGACAACATCTGTCAAGTAATAGAACAGATAATAGGCGGTTGTCATAAATATCAGCCAAAGCCCCGACATGCCCACGCCATAACCAACTTTACCGCTCGTGCTGATCTCGCGTCCAACTAGGGGCTTATCTGTCATGGGACTCTTTCCGGCGAATTGCCTATCTATCGCACGCTCACTTCGAAGTCAGCAATACGTTCCAATGTCATGCGCACTTTATCCCCAGGCACGACAGGGCCAAGGCCTGAGGGCGTGCCCGTCATTATGATATCCCCAGGATAGAGGGTAAAATATTTTGAGGCCATGACCACAAGGTCAATCGGACCTTCCACCAAATTGGCGGTCGTGCCCGTCTGCCGTAATTCCTCATTAACATGGAGTGAGATATCTAAATTCTCGAGATCACTTGCAGACCCCCACCCCTTAATTGGGGTCAACCACGGGTCAAATACGCCGTAACTGTCGACTGATTTACGGTGGCTCCACAACCAATCCCCCCGCCCCGTCATGTCGAGTGATCCACAAGCCGCGGTAATAGCCGTAGCCGCCTGTATTCTGTTGGCATTCTTGATCGTTTGTCCAATGACAATTGACAATTCCGGCTCATGCAATGTCTCCATCTCAGGATGTTTCACAATACCTTCTGACGGCGAAATCATGGAAGAATTTGCTTTTGGAAAGAAACCATATTGGCGTATTGATGTATCGGCGACCGACCCATCGGGCCGCTTGTAATTTGCCATCGCGCCCAGAATTTTATTAGGTGTACGAATTGGGTTACGTAAATCTTCGGGCGAAAATTTAGCACCAGGCAACGCTTGGATGTCACCTAGCGGGAGCGACGTCAATTCCTCCCATATTTGCATGAACGGATCACCGGCTGGTAAAGGCCACCGCACATCTATGCCAGCTGAAATCTGGCTGGCATCATAGACCGTATCCTCAATTTCAATCAAGATTTTCCCAGAGACTGTGGTGCTTACGCGCATCATAACCGCTTATAGTCTTTTAGAATTTCGCGCGCCGCGTTGTGTCCCGGGACCGCGGATACCGATCCGCCCGGATGAGATGAGGCCCCGCAAGAGTACAGTGCAGTGATAGATGAGCGATAATCATGCAAACCCGGTACTGGACGCATAGAAAACATCTGATCCAGTGTCATTTCGCCGTGCAAGGTGTTGCCACCAGGCATACCCAGAACTCTTTCAATATCGCGTGGTAAAATGACTTTATAGTCAGTTACCGTTGACGAAAACCCCGGAGCAAATTCGTCCATTACATTAAAAGTGTTTTTGACCAGATTAGGAATTTCGTCATCCCATTCCGCGCCCTCCAAAGTGTGATTGGCCACACCGCCATAGAGCGACACAACATGCTTGCCACGAGGGGCCAAAGACGGGTCGTAATAGGACGGGACGATTGGCGTCAAAAATGGCTTCTCGGAATACCACCCAAATTTGGCATCATCGAACGCCTTTTCTAAATATTGCGGCGTGGGTCCGATATGGGCATAGGCTGGATAAGCCATATTTGTGGATTGCTGATCGAAACTTGAATAAGTAGGCAAAGCATCACACGCGCAGAGAATTTTAAAACTTTTGCCCCGTGTGCGGAAGCGCCCGACACGGTCAATAATTTCCTCAGGCAAATGCTTCGAGTCCACAAGCTCGCCAAATGTCAGCTTGGCATTAAGATTGGAAACGATCAGCTTAGCGGTTAAGACTTCGCCATCAGCTAACTCTACGCCGTAGGCCCGGCCATCTTTGACAAGAATTTTCTCGACAGCCGCTTCCGTGCGAACTGACATGCCAAGATTCTCCCCAGACGCGCGGAGCGCATCCGAAATCCCGCCCATGCCACCTTTACAAAAACGCATACCTCCCTGACCGATCAAATGCGCAACCAGATAAAACGCTGTCCCTGGCGCATATGGCCCCACTGTGCCGCCAATTGTAGCCCAATACATCAGCTTGGCTTTGACGACCGGTGTTTCAAACCATTGCGACACGTAATCATACGCGCTCATGGAAAGACTGTCTAAAATGTCATAAGCTTCCTGCCGCTTTACCTTACGGTATTTAAGTCCAAATTTAGCAAGTTCGATCAACCCTTTGACATCGCGCCGCATCAAATCAGGCGGCGTTTCGAGTTGCAATCGCCGCAACAGCGCTACGGCATTTTCCAAATATGCGTAAAATTTCGGGTAATTTTCCGCGTCTCTTTTAGAGAAACGCGCGATTTGCTCAATCGTGCGGTCGCGGTCTTTGGAAAAAACGATGCAGTTGCCATCCTCGGTCGGTGAGATAACATCGTCAACCAGATCGCTTTTCAGTCCAAATTTTTCAAGCTCAAGCTCAGCTATAACTTTCGGGTGTAGGTGGCCCATTATAAAAGAATAGGTCGACGCGCTATAGCCCGGCGAGAACTCTTCGGTCACAGCCGCACCGCCTGTAATATGGCGGCGCTCTAGCACTATCGTTTTCAGGCCCGCCTTAGACAAATAAGCCCCGCAGGTAAGGCCATTATGCCCTCCCCCTACAATTATAGCGTCAAAATCCTGCTTCATTAAAGTCCCTCTTGATCTTGTATTGAGATAACAGAAACCAAAGCGAACCTCAACTTGTAAATACAACTTAGTTTAAGACAAAAAAAAGACGCCCGAAGGCGTCTTGAATTCGCGTAATGGTGGACGTTATCTTCGAACGGTTAATTTCAGCCCAAAACTGCGAGGCTGCGCGTAGTTCGCGAATATAGCGTCCTGACCACCAACAACTGTCCGGTTTAAAACCGCCTCATTTTCAATATTATTGACAAAGGCTGCAACGGATAGTCGATCATTATCAGAGTCCCATGTCAGGCGAGCATTCGTTTTGGTGAACGCGTCCTGCTTACTACCTGTAAAATTCACATCATTTGTGAAATAACCGCTATTGTAAGCAAATTGCACAAATGGTGTAAGTGAACCCAATTCTCCGATGTCGAAGCGCTTCCGGCCCGTAATTGTCGCCGTAAAGTCTGGCGTCAGAGCAATATCGGAGCCATCCAGCTGAAGGTTATTTCCGCCGCCATTTACATTCTGACCGCCACGTACAAAGGGGTTGCCGACAACAAAGTCACCGAGTTCACCGTCTGTAAGAGCCAAAGCCGCCGTCAGGAATGTATCGTCAGCCACTTCCCAATCAGCTTCTACCTCAATACCCATCGTCCGGGCCTCACCAGCATTGGTACTGAAAACAGATACTGTCGGAGGTGTCGAGATAAAGCCTTGCGAAAGCAGGTCCTTGTAATCGTTGTAATAGGCCGCGAGGTTGAGAGTCATAGCGCCATCGAGCAACGTGTTCTTGGCCCCGACTTCGAAAGCGGTCACAGTTTGTGGCCCGAAAGAGAGCTCTGCGCCTGACGTGTTAAAGCCGCCAGAGTTAAACCCGTTTGAAACGCTCGCATATACTAGCGAGTCATCGCTCCACTCATAATCCAAGCCAAATTTGTAAGTGAGCTTATCAAAGCTCGCTGACTCATCCACGATCTGAACTGTATTACCAGTATTCAAAAGCACATCGAGATCAAAGCGATCAAAGTCTTTTTCATCATTGCTGTAACGTAGCCCAGCGGTCACACCGAGGCGGTCATTAAGTTGATATGTCCCCTGACCGAAAATCGCATAGCTTTTTGTGTCTACAACACCGCGCGCCGCAAAGGCGATATTACCCAAGGACGTGCTCGGCGCGACACAGCTTGAAACTCTTGGATTTGGGCCAGGCCCAGTTGTACAAAGTGTTTCGAAAATAAAGTCTTCCAACGTTTCATCTTGCAGATAAAAAGCGCCGACAATCCACTCAAGAGGGCCAGACCCGTTTGAAAGCACTTGGAACTCTTGGCTAAAGGTCTCTGCCGCTGTCTCCACTGAAGAGTAGTTGCCAGGCGCGGGACTGAAATCTGAATCATTCTGACGATAAATATCAAAATCCTGATAGGACGTAATCGAACGAAGTGTCAGGCCCTCAAGATCCGCATTTAAATCTAGGCTGGCATTAAACGCGTCGCCATTACGTGTCAGCGGGAAATCACGATAAACTTCATAGGGACCTGGGTCTTGAAGTGTTCCGCCCGAGCCCGATCTTGGGTTGATGGGGTCAAGCGAGCCGTTGAGTGAGCTAACGCCGTCAGGGTCACGCAAAGTGCCTAAAACTGTATAACCAAAGTCGCCGCCGCCAATACCGTATGTATTCCATCCTGAAACGCGGGCAACACCAGACACAACATCATTTGGCTCAAATCCTAAGCTCGCACGCCATCCATCCGCATCTGTTTGCCCTAAATTCGTATTAGGATCCTGGAGATTCGTAATGTAACCGTCGCTACGGTCGCTAAAACCTGCGACCCGAAGCGCCAAGTTTTCAGCCAATGGGACATTGACCATCCCCTCAAAACGTGTCCGCTCAAAGCTACCAACTTCTCCGCTGGCCATGTAATCTAATTCACCAAAATCCGGCTTGTTAGTTTTGACATGAATAGCTCCCCCGAACGTATTTCGTCCAAACAACGTCCCCTGCGGACCGCGCAAAACCTCAACTTGCTGAACGTCATAAAACGAAGCCAGAGCTTGTGAAGAGCGCGCCTGATAGACGCCGTCCACGAACATACCGATAACGGGGTCTTGGCGCTCATTAACACTTTCAGTCCGCGCGCCGCGGATAGCAGGACGAGCATCAGAACCCGATTGACCAAAGCTTAAACCCGGTGTCGATGCGTCTAGACTCGTGATGTCAGTTATTCCTCGAATTTCTAAGGCCGACCCATTCAGGGCAGTCACGGCTATCGGCACATCTTGAATGCTCTCAGCCCGTTTCGTGGCGGTCACAATAATTTCGTCGTTTACCTGCGCGTAAGCTGGTGCTGCCGTAAGGACGGCAAAAGCACTCGCGCTCGCAAGCAGAACTTTAGTTTTTTTATTGATAGTCATAGATGTCCCCTTCTGTCGTTTTTAATTTAGCGCCTACCAAGTTGTATATACAAGTTGGTGCTGCAAATCAAGGATACGTTTTCGAGTTATTCTTTACAAGTCAGAATTGACTTCGAATGCAATATTTTTATATTAGTGTTGCAATTTTGTCCCAAATTGCGCACCTAGACTTGCAAATGTATTCATATTGCTGGGGAAGTGCTCTGTTATGTTTGGTTTTGGGACTCTAAATTGGACCATCGTGATTGTTTATCTTTTTGGCAATCTCCTGCTTGGTTACATAATGAGTCGGCGGGTAAAAACCTCTGAGGATTACTATCTAGGTGACCGCTCAGCGCCTTGGTGGGCGATTGGTATTTCTGTTGTTGCGACTTATGTCAGCGCCCTCTCATTTCTCGGCGGTCCGGCTTGGGCCTATGGCGATGGCATGGCCGCGCTCGCAATACACGTGAATTACCCGCTGGTGATATTTGTCGTAATAGCCGTGTTCTTGCCGTTCTTTTTCAATAGCGGAGTCGCCTCCATTTATGAGTATCTGGAGCGCCGCTTCGGGGCCACATCTCGTACGGTGATGAGTCTTCTTTTTTTACTCACACAGACGATTACGGCCGCCTCCATCCTGACAGCAACTGCCGTGGTCGTGACCTATGTGACAGGCATCCCGGCCACCACGGCCATTTGGCTCATGACTGGAATTGTTATGGTCTACACGCTGATGGGTGGCATGAACGCAGTGATTTGGACGGATGTTTTGCAAGGCGTCATCCTGTTTATTGGAGCAGGAATTATCCTCTTTGCATTGCTCGGCAACGTCTCGCCCATGTCTGACGCTCTGACAACACTGGCGGAATCTGGCAAACTCAATCCTATCAACACAGATCTGGATTTCACAGTCGCCCCGACCATATGGGCGGGCGTTCTGGCGATGACGCTATTCCACATCACGGTTTATGGCTCCAATCAAATGATGGTGCAGCGCGCCCTCGCAGCTAAGAATATTGGCGATGCTAAGAAATCCTATCTCCTCATGGGGTTTGCGGCGTTCTTTATCTATTTCATGTTCTTCTTTGTGGGCGCACTTTTGTATGTACACTTCAAAGGAAAGCCCTTTGAACAGCCCAATGAAATCATCCTTATTTTCGCACAATCACTCGCCATCCCCGGGCTGATGGGCATTTTAGCCGCAGCCGTTCTGTCAGCCTCAATGTCGAGCCTTTCATCAGCGTTTAATTCATTAGCAACCGTATCAGTGACCGATCTTTATCAAAAGTTCTTCAAGAAATCCGGGAGCGAAAAGCATTACCTTTTAATGTCACGCGTCTTCACGTTCTTTTGGGGTCTTATGGTCATTCCTATGGCCTACGCCTTCATCAATAGCGGCGGCTCAATATTAGAAGCGCTGTCCAAGGTTGGATCCTATTTTGTTGGGGCCAAGCTCGCCATGTTTGGCATGGGTTTCTTCTCGAAGCATGTGACGGAACGCGGGCTTCTTATTGGTGTCGCCGCAGGCTTCATTGGCCTCATGATCTTGGTCGGCTTTGGCGGACTAATGGGTGTCGATGGCCTCTATCCTTCAATCGCATGGCCTTGGTATGTTGTCATCGGCGGCGGAATTAATATCACCGTCTCATGGCTTGCCAGTGTGTTGCTCGATGGCTTCCAGAAAGAATGGCATCCGCAAACAGTCCCTGGCCAAATCAAGCACTTTAACCAGACCGGAAAACCCCAAAAAGAAAATGGTTGGTACATTGTTCCCGGCAAAATTGACCGTATCGCCTGGGGTCTACCCGTCATGTTTGTTGCCATTATCGCCTTCCTCGTATGGTTCGGCACGCTTAGATAGGACGTATTTTATCATTTTGCATTCGAATTCAAAAATGATATTACGACTAATAATAACCCCCCACGGAGTGCCACATGGCCCAGTATCTCAAGCAAGGTATCGACGCTGATAGCAAGATGAAATCAGACGCAAAGGTTCGCGAAACAGTCGAATCTATTCTCGCTGAAATCGAAGAACACGGCGACGCGACCATCCGTAAATATTCAAAGACCTTTGATAAATGGAGTCCTGAAAGCTTTCGTCTGACGCGTGCCGAAATTGATGCCTGCTATGATGAAGTGCCACAAACGGCGCAGGACGATATCCGGTTCGCCCAAGACCAAGTTCGTAATTTTGCGCAAATTCAGCGCGATTCTATGAAAGACGTTGAGGTCGAGACTTTGCCGGGTGTCACACTCGGACACAGACATGTACCAGTGAACGCAGCGGGCTGTTATATACCCGGCGGGAAGTACCCCCTCATCGCCTCGGCTCATATGTCAGTTGTCACGGCAAAGGTCGCAGGCGTGCCTCGCGTGATTGCCTGCGCCCCGCCTTTTAATGGTCGCCCTCACCCTGCCATTGTTATAGCAATGGATATGGCGGGCGCGGATGAAATTTACTGTGTCGGGGGGGTGCAAGCCGTTGGCATGATGGCCATTGGTACGGAGACCTGCGCGCCGGTTGACGTGCTTGTCGGGCCCGGCAATGCCTATGTCGCAGAAGCCAAACGGCAATTGTTCGGGCGGGTCGGAATTGATCTCTTTGCAGGCCCGACAGAAACGATGGTTATCGCAGATGACACATCAGATGGCGAGATTTGCGCCGCCGATCTCCTCGGCCAAGCCGAGCATGGAATCAACTCCCCAGCCGTCCTCATCACCAATTCAGAAAAAATTGCCAAGGACACTATCGCCGAAGTCGAGCGACAACGGCACATCTTACCCACGGGAGACGTCGCGGGCAAAGCCTGGGACGATTACGGACAGGTCATCTTGTGCGACAGCTACGAAGAGATGGTCGAGATGGCAGACTTCGTCGCCTCCGAACATGTTCAAGTCATGACGAAAGATCCGAATTACTTCCTCGAGAATATGACAAATTACGGCGCACTCTTTCTAGGTCATGAAACCAATGTGGCTTACGGCGATAAAGTCATTGGCACCAATCACACACTCCCTACTAATAAGGCGGCCCGCTATACGGGCGGTCTGTGGGTTGGGAAATTCCTCAAGACCTGCACCTTCCAGCGCGTGACAGAAGAGGCATCTGTTATGATAGGCGAATATTGCTCCCGCCTGTGTTCTTATGAAGGCTTCGCCGCGCACAAAGAACAAGCCGACATTCGGCTTCGTCGGTTCTCCGGCCAAAACATTCAAGGACTTGACAACCTTCCCTCCCCGCGCAAACCCGTTTAATCAGCTTTATATGACAATAGACTTCCAGACTGAAAAAGCGATTGTACGGGAGTACATAACGACTTTTGACCGCGCGAGCATTGACAGCCTGGTGCCAACCCTAATGTCGATGACAACGCCAGATTACCAGTGGCGGGGTCTGCACCCGTTTTATGAGCAAAACGGCGCGGCTGATGTCGTGTCAAAATTCTGGGCGCCGCTAAAGCAAAGCCTGACCGCCCTCCAACGGCGAGAAGATATTTTCTTTGCCGGCCAGAATGTTTACGCCAATGATCGGGAAGTCTGGACGTGTTCAATGGGACACTTTCTTGGGCTTTTTGATCACGACTGGCTAGGGATCCCGGCAACCCGTAAAATGGTTTTTCTGCCTTATGCAGAATTTCACCGCGT
>ENA-ORXT01000900-ORXT01000900.1-marine-metagenome-genome-assembly--contig:-NODE-900-length-43135-cov-12.564796_pt1 | contig 43135 bp, 28 predicted proteins | sample MGYA00237868_ERZ511482 | MGnify/ENA metagenome assembly ERZ511482
TTAAAAATGAATTATTTATAAATATTTTTTATTATAAAATAATTTAAAAATATCCTTATTTCAGCAGAACCTTACAAGGAAAAAATAAAATTGGAGAAGACAACAAATATAGATTTATTAGAAAGAGAGTTGTATCTAAAGCAGTTACAAATAAAAAGCCTCTTATATATTACGCAGTCCATCAATAAGAACGTATCGGCAGAAAATTTATTTAAAATTTATAAAGATACGCTCAATTGGGAATTGGGTATACCGCGTATGGCTTTGTTTTTTCGGGAAGATAAAACATGGACTTGCAAAAGCCACATCGAAGCGAAAGAGGAACTGCTCAATGCCGACATGAACGGCTATATCAAAAACTACTCGCGAATTAGTTTGTTAGAAGAAGATAAGCCTGTCTTTTTGGACGATTATGACATCGTAGTGCCTGTTTTTCATAAGGAAATTCCGATTGCGATTACCTTCATTGGCGGGCTGAATGATAATGATGATATTTATGAAAAAATAGAATTTGTCAGCACCATTACGAGTATTATTTCTGTCGCGATTGAAAATAAACGGTTGTTTAAGAGGCAGTTAGAGCAAGAAAGATTGAAGCATGAGATGACACTCGCTGCCTCCATGCAAAATATGCTTATCCCAACATCACTCCCCAAAAATGACCATTATAAATTCCATGGGGTCTACAAACCGCATTTGGGCGTTGGGGGTGATTATTTTGATTTTGTGGATGTAGGGAGAGGAGTTGTCGCATTTTGTGTCGCGGATATTTCGGGGAAAGGCGTGGCTGCGGCTCTACTGATGTCCAATTTTCAGGCACACGTGCAGGCGATTGTACGGCGCAATCTGCCGATGGGGAAACTCATCCGCATTCTCAACAAACGAGTACTCGAAATTACGAAAGGCGATAAATTTATTACTTTTTTTATTGGTAAATACAACGTTGAAACCCGAAAACTGCAATATGTCAATGCCGGACATACTCGCCCAATTTTATTGATGAATGGCTGCAAATACCGACTCGATGAAGGGTGCACGATATTGGGTGTGTTTGATAAATTACCGGATATTGAGGTTGGTGAAATTAGTATCGAAGAAAACGCCATGTTGGTAGCCTACACTGATGGGCTGACGGATTTGACGAATGAAAACGGTGATTATTTTAATGTCAATATGCTCGAAAAATTCATTGACGACAATCGCGACATGGAAGTTGAACAATTAAACGAAAAACTCCTTAAACATATAGACAAGTTCAAAGGAGAGCGCGAATATCCCGACGATGTAGCCGTGCTTACTTGCAAACTATATTAAACCAATTAGTGAATGAGTGAATTTTGAATGTTTTGAACTCGTTCAAATATGGGGGTAAAATTCATTCATTCAAAATTCACTCATTCAAAATTAAGTATGGGTATTTCTAAAGTTCTAATTATCGTGGGTATTTATCTGGTGTATCGGAATTTTATCAAACCATATCTGATAGACGCGCCTCCTTTTCGGAAGCCCAAAGAGGGAATTAATGAGAAAGACGATAAGGGCGATTTTATTGATTACGAGGAAGTTGAGTGACGTAACACGGACACTCCCGTCCGTACTTACTTGTGGGCAGGAACGTCCGTATTACGTATCCTTTTTAATGCCTCTCCAAGCGTTTCCACTGTATTACACAAAGAAATTCGCACGTACCGCGCCCCATTTTTCCCAAAAATAAAACCTGGTGTCAAAAACACGCCCGTTGCGTGTAGTAATTCATCCAACCACGCTTCTATGTTTTTCACTTCATCTGGTGCTTTTGCCCATAAAAACATCCCAACTTGCCCATCTTTCGGCGGGCAACCAAGTGAGGTGAGTATTTTTGTGCCGACTATTTTTCGTTTTTTGTAGACTTCGTTTAGTTCTTCAAACCACGACTCGTCCAACTTCAACACCTCTGCCGCTGCCAATTGTAAAGCCTTAAACATACCCGAACCCAAATTGCTGCTAACCTGCTGCGTAGCTTCGATATATGGCGTTGCACCAGCCAAAAACCCAACGCGCCAACCTGCCATATTGTAGCTCTTACTCAATGAGTTAAGCTCTACCGCGACTTCTTTCGCGCCGTCAAAATCGAGGATGCTGATGGGATTTTCATTCAAGATAAATGCGTAAGGATTGTCGTGACAAATGAGGATTTGACACCGCTTGGCAAACTCAATCAGGGCTTGAAAAAACTCACGCGAGACATTCGCACCTGTCGGCATATTTGGATAATTGACCCACATCATTTTGGTGCGCGGCGTGACTTGCTTTTCCAGTTCATTCAAATCCGGCAACCAATTATTTTCGGCTTTCAGGTCGTAAGGTATCGTATTTGCGCCTGCCAATTTTGCGCAATTGGTGTAGGCAGGATAGCCAGGATCCGGCACGAGTACGCTATCGCCTGCATCCAAAAACGCCATCGACAAATGAAAAATCCCTTCCTTTGAACCAATCAAAGGCAGGATTTCATTCGCCGGATTTAGTTCGACATTAAAATAACGCTCGTACCACGCAGACATCGCTTCGCGCAATTCGGGCAAACCGCGATAGCTTTGATATTGATGTGCGCCGGGTTGGTTTGCCGCTTCATTGAGTTGATTGACAGCAACTTGTGGCGCAGCCAAATCAGGACTTCCAATCCCCAAATTTATTACATCTAAGCCATTGGCTTTGAGTTGTGCGACCTCGCGTAGTTTTTTTGAAAAGTAATATTCGCCGAAAGCATCTAACCTGCTCGCTTTTTTTATCATTGACGTGTTCATATATTTATAAACCGTTTATTTAATCATTTCTAAATAAAGTCTAATATTTAGCTTTACTTTAAATTGAAAGCATAACCAACCCCGATTTGAAGATTTCTACTAAATTGGTTAGCATCGCCAATTTCTTGTCCATTTTCATCCGTAAAAGTAACATCTGCAATACCTTTTAATCCAAAATTATATCTTGTAAATAAAAATACATCGTTATAATTAACTTTCAATTTTCCAGTCAATCCGAAGTCCGTTGATTTTATTGTTTCAAAATTGTTTGCACTTGTCCAATCTCCATTTCCGAATTTAAATTGTTCTGAAAGTTTTAATCCATAAGTCACTCCAATTCCAAGGGTCAAATAATTCAGCACACTATATTCTATTTCTGGAATTATTTCCAAATATGAAAATCTAAATTTTGACGGAGTTGTACTACCATCAACATCAGTTCCATAGCCCTTAAGACTATATTGGAAGTCAGTAAGCAAGCGTACTTTTTCACTTATCCGGTAATTTGGAGCGATACCAACGAAGTAGCCCAGTTTCGCTTTAGGTTTTCTGTTATCAAAATTTTTGAACTCATAGTTGGAATGGTTGATTCCTGAAGAAATATTTAGACCAATTTGACCAAAAATTGATTTAGAAAATACAAAAGTCAGGAGTAAAGCGATACATATTATTTTTTTCATAGTCGTCTAATTTAGTTCAATTTAAAAAGGAAACTGTGCTTGCTTTATTGTTTAGAGTTAAAATTTTATCTTCTTTTTATCACTATTTACCGTTAGTACGTATAGTGATAAAATATCAGCATGTTTGCCCGTCAAAGCCCATTTTTGTACAATCCCATTACTGTAAATCCGTTGCTGAGGACTCTAAGTTCCCGCACAATCCTCTCAAAATCAAGCCCTTCGGGGAGAATTAAATCTGCAAAAAAGTAGTACAACCATTTTTCACCGATGACAGGAAAAGATTGTATTTTGGTCAAATTAATATCATTGTTGGCGATAGTCTGCATGACTCGCAAAAGGCTTCCCGGCTCGTCCGCTACGCGAAAATAGACGGATGCCTTGTCGCGTACCATACCGTATTGTGGTATTGATTTTTTCTTAATCACCAAAAATCGCGTGTAATTTTGCTTGTTCGTCTGAATATTGGGACTTAAAGATTCCAAACCATATAAAGACGTACAAATTTCTCCTGCGATAGCCGCGACATTTGCCGTTTTATACTCGGCTATCTCTCTGGCACTTAGGGCGGTATCGTTGGTTTCTGTGATTTTTATACTGTTTAATGTACGAAGAAAAGTAGTGCATTGCTTGATAGCCATCGGGTGGGAGCGTACCTCGCGAATGTCCTCAATGCGCTGCCCCGGCAAGCCCAAAAGGTGATGTCCGATATAGACATACTCCTCGCCATGAATCACCAAATCAGATTCCATCAGCAAATGGTAATTCGTCAATAGACTGCCTGCGAGCGAGTTTTCAATCGCCATCACCCCTGCATCACAATCAGGGTTATTTTCGACGACACCAATCAAGTCGGAAAAGGTAAGGCAGGGAATGACCTCCGTTGCGTTGCCGAAATATTGTCGCGCCGCGAGCTGATGATAACAGCCCTCGACGCCTTGTATTGCTATTTTCATAGTCGATAGTCGATAGTCGATAGTCGATAGTCGATGGTCCATAGTCCATAGTTGGTAGTCCGTAGTTTCTTTTTTCGCGTAGCGAAAAAGAAGTGCCTCGCGGTTGCCTATGGACTATCGACTATCGACTAAGTTAGGCTTCAGCCGCTTCGCTCGCTGTGATTTCGCGTTGATAAGAGACGGAATCTTGATGGATAGCATCAAAAATGCCTTCGACCAATTTGTCGTTAAGTCCTTGATTCTGACCAGTTTCCATGCGCGCTCGCATCATTTCTTTCCACCTACCGAGTTGTACGATGGGGATTTTGTTTTCTTGCTTAAACTCAGCGATTTGCTCGACAATTTCTTTGCGTTGTTTGAGTATATTTATCAGCGATTTGTCTAATAAATCTATCTCGGTACGCCAACTGTGTAGTTCGTTGGAAGTCTCGTCAGTGCGTGGTGCTTTATCGGAATTTAGGAGGCTATCCAAAAGGTGCGCGAGGTCGACAGGGGTGACTTGTTGTGCGGCATCGCTCCAGGCATTGTCTGGGTCGATGTGCGTCTCAATCATCAAGCCACTAAAGCCGATGTCCAAGCCTTTTTTGGAGATGCTCCAAAGCAATTCGCGCTTGCCGCCCGTATGACTTGGGTCGCCGATAATCTCGATGCCGGGAATAAGTTTTTTCAATTCTAATGCCAAACCCCAATGTGGCGGATTTCGATATACATCCTTCTGCGCCAGTGTGTTAAAGCCTCTGTGAATGGCGGCAATACGTCTGATTCCGACGGCATGGAGTCGCTTTATCGCTCCTGCCCAAAGTTTGATATCAGGATTAATCGGATTTTTGACCATGACGGGTACATCGTGGTACTTGAGTGCATCAGCGATTTCTTGTACAGCAAAGGGATTGACGGTAGTACGCGCCCCAATCCACAAAATATCAATACCATGCGCCAACGCAGTACGAACGTGATGCGCATTGGCAACCTCAATAGTTGTCGGCAATCCCGTTTCGCGTTTGGCTTGCTGCATCCACGGCAAACCTTCTTCTCCGATGCCCTCAAAGCTGCCCGGATTGGTGCGTGGTTTCCAGATACCGGCGCGTAATACATGTGCGCCTGCCTGCGCTGCCCCACGACAGCTCGCAAGGGTTTGTTCTTCGGTCTCTGCGCTACATGGTCCGGCTATGATGAGCGGCTGGTCAGCGGGGAAATTCATGCCCCAGTCTTTGATTTGCTTAATTTCCATCTTACTTTAATGGTTAACGGTTAATGATTAATGGTTAATTTCTTTCACTAACCATTCCTTTAACCCTTATGAATAAAAAAAGCCCGAATACTTATCGTATTCAGGCTTTATATTTTTGATTGTTACATAACAATTACTTACCGAATACGATGTATCGCGTCGCTAAAAAAGTAAAAGTAATATGTACAATAAGTTTTGTTCATGGCAATTTTGTCATCTTTTCATTAATTACTTCACAAATTTATGCTTTTACTTTTGAGAAAGCAATAATTTTTTGGATTATTTTTAAGAAAATGGAAACGAGAGGGGTTTTGTAATTGTTAATAAATACATGGACATAATTAGGTTTAAAATTAGAACGAGATTATTTTTTCTCTGTTTTTTCTTATAAAATTCACACATAGCCTTAGCTACATAAGGATTTTTTAAGGAAAAACAGGGTAAAAAGAAGCCGTTATAAATTAAAGATAATTGTGTCCATATACTTAAATTAATTTATCTTGTGTTTTTTGCTTAAATTAATATAAATGCTCAATACCGAATTTTACGACATCTTGGATGCTGAACTGACGCAACTTGTGGAGGATAATGGGTTTCATCCGGCTTTGAAACATAAGGGGATTGAGAAAAATAAGCCTTTTGCGCTTTTACTTTGGTTTTTGAGGCTTTATGGTCGAACATTTAGGTATTCGCAGTATATCACAGAAGGTAGAGGTGATAGTTCGTGTGATATTATTTTTGATGTGGAAGATGCGAAAAAGCGAAAGGTATATTATGTCGTTCAGGCAAAATGGAATAATAAAAAAAATAGTAGCAAAAAGATTGATACGAAAGAATTTAAGGCAACTTTAGATGATTTTCGATTGGTTTTTCTTAGAAAAAAAGGTAGGACGGACAACGAAAATTTTAATGAAAAATACCAAGAACTCAAACAGCATATTGCCCAAAATGGCGAAGTGAAATTCGTTTATTTCGCATTATGTAATGTCAATCCTGATGTAATGGATAATGCGGCTGCCTTCGAATCTACCTATTCTACCCCAATCCAAATTTTAGATATTAATCGTATCAAACGTGATTATATCAACTTTCAGTATAAGCAAATTATATTTGATAATCCACTGGAAGGCAACTATTTACCTAATAGTGAAATAGTTGATTTACCTATTGAGCGACTGGATATTGACAGGAATTTCTTGGAAATAAATACACTATATCCTTCACACATATTTTTAATTCGTCCAAAAGTAATTTTTGAATTATTTGAACGGTATAAACACAAATTATTTTTCAAAAATGTGCGTAATCCATTAAATTTATCCACTGTAAATGATAATATGAAAGCAACCCTCGAAAAAGAAAAAGAGAACTTTTGGTACTACAATAATGGTATTACCGCAATAACTAATGGTATTATTGATAATAGGATAAATTATACGGCAGATAGCATAAAATTAGATGGTTTTCAAATTATCAATGGCGCACAGACGGTACATGCCGTCTATGAAGTTTATCGCAAAGCACCGGATGCAGAGCGAGACCGATTGAATAGAGTGATAGTACTAACCCTACGCTTGATTACGACTACTAGCGATGAAACTGTAACTAAAATAACCAAATTTACCAATTCACATAATCCACTGGAGGACAGAGATTTTCGGGTCAATGATGAGGTGCAAGTTCGCCTTCAGGAAGCCTCTTTTGATACCTTATATTGGTATGAAAGAAGGCGCGGAGAGTTTACGAATATGCCCGAAGATGTGACGATTTTATCTAATAAAGATGGGGCGGTTTGCTACTATTACTTTACGTTATATTCAGGGGGAAAGATAGGTAGTTTTAGCCCGGATAAACTTGAATATAGCTTTCTTAGTTTCAAGGAAGACAAAAAAGGTTTTTATGAAGAGATATTTGATGAAGCAATCACATTCAAGGAGCTACTTGCGGCTTACCTTCTAACAAAAATAGCTTATCCTGATTTTAGCGTTAATGATGAAGATAACGATTACAAACAAGCTGATTTGATGATACTACCTTTTACAAGAGTGATATTGGAAAAGTATGTAAATGCGCTCTATGAGGGTAGAAACCTGTTTGATTTTATCATTGAATCTTACGAAAAAAACCCGACGATACTCAAAAAAATATTAGCTTACACGGCAAAAATATGTTTAGAAGTAAATGAAGATTTTGGTAAAAATATTACCCTCAAAGAACATACAAATAAATATCATTTCAAACTCGAAGCCATCGAAATGACCAATGAAATTATCCAAGAAATAGAACAAATAGACCTTGAAAATTTATCATTTCAAAGCCAAAAAATTTGAACAATGCTGAATACCGAATTTTACGATATTTTAGATGCTGAACTGACACAACTTGTGGAGGATAATGGGTTTCGTCCGGCTTTGAAGCACAAGACGGTGGAGCAGAATAAACCTTATGTTTTTCTGATTTGGTTTCTACGGATTTATGATCAGACATACAGGCATCTGCCTTACATTACGGATGGGAAAGGTGATAGTTCATGTGATATTATTTTGGATATAGAGGATGTGGTACATGGCAAGATGTATTATGTGGCACAGTCAAAATGGAATAATAAAAGGAATTGTATAAAAAAAATTGACAGCCAAGAGTTTAAGGCAACTTTGGATGATTTTCAGTTGGTATTTGAAGGAGAAAAAGGCGAAACGGGGAATGAACGATTTAATGAAAAATACAAAGAACTGCAACAGCATGTCTCACAAAACGGTCTTGTTCGATTTGTGTATCTGGCATTGTGTGAATCCAATCCCGAAATTGCGGATAATATCGCTGCATTTGAGAAAAATCATTCCACAAAAATAAAAATACTCGACATCAATCGCCTCAAATTAGATTATATTGATAGACATTACAAACAAATCGCACCGGACAGCCCCTTGGAAATCAAACATTCTCCAATTAAAAAGAAAATGCAACTGCCGATTGAGCAGCTTAATATCAAACAAAACTTCCTCAGAGTCGAAAGACCCTTCCTGATGTACGTTTTGTTATTACGCCCTAAAACGATTTTTGATTTATTTAATAAATATAAATTTCGTTTGTTTTTTAAAAATGTCCGTAATCCTTTGATGGATTCCAAAGTCAATGAAAATATTGAAGCCACCCTCGAAAAAGAAATGCCGTTTTTTACTTATTTCAATAATGGAATTACCGCAATTACGAATAGCGTTGACCAACATATCAATCCAACTGCCGAACTTATCAATGTATTTGGTTTTCAAGTGATTAACGGGACACAAACCGTTTATTCAATTTATAAAAACTACCGCGATAACCCCGGAAGACGGGATTTAATAGACAAGGAAGTACTCGTAACACTACGTCTGATTGTCATCAACAGCGACGAACTCAGCCTTAAAATCACCCGTTTTACCAATTCTCAAAATCCATTAGAAGAACGCGATTTTTGGGCGAATGATGCCATACAAATTCAACTTCAAAATGAATCATTCGAGACAAAATATTGGTACGAAAAAAGACGAGAGGAGTTCAGAGTAGTACCGGACGATGTGACGGTGGTATCAAGTCGGGATTTGGCATTTAGCCATCTTGCGCTTAATTTGGCTCGTCCTCTTGCGGCATGGGAAGCGATTGCCTCCGGTGGTGATTATCTTTTTGTTTCGAGCGAAGATGACAGAAAAAATGGCTTGTACCAACAGACTTTTATAAATGCTCAATTCAAAGATATGTTGGCGGCTTATTTATTTGGAGAAACAGTTTATCCGCACATTTATCCTGATGAAGAACTATCCAAAAATGAACTGATACATGAATTATTATTGGTGAGAATTGTATTGGATAAATATTTGAAAAGAAAATTGAATACACATGAATTAAATTTGAATAAATACATTCTCAAAAATCACGAAAATGAAAAATTATTATTCGCAAAAATAGCAAAATTTACTACTGAATTAATCTCGCGTATGCTTGGAAATGATATTATTACAAAATTTGATTTCACTAAAAATACGCCTGAATTTTGGGACATCAAAACGCGGTTTGAGAGTTTGGATATAAGCAAAGAATTAGCCGAAAAAATCGAAAATACTGAACTTGATAGTTGACAAATATGTTGTAGTTTATACCCTGCATTCACAATTTAAAATTCACTCATTATCAGCAAGTTCAATCTCGTATCCACATTCCAACCCACGGGCGACCAACCCGAAGCCATCCGCCAACTCGTAGAAGGCATAGAGTCGGGCGAACGCGCACAGGTATTGCTGGGCGTGACGGGTTCGGGTAAGACCTTTACGATGGCGAATGTCATCAAGGAGCTCCAACGCCCTACGCTCATCCTGACACATAATAAGACGCTGACGGCGCAACTTTACGGCGAATTTAAACAGTTTTTTCCTGATAATTCAGTGGAATATTTTGTGTCCTACTACGATTATTATCAGCCGGAAGCCTTTATTACCGCGACCAATACGTTTATCGAAAAAGACCTTGCAATTAATGAGGAAATCGACAAATTACGCCTACGTGCGACCTCCTCGCTGCTATCGGGGCGGCGCGATATTATCGTTGTGGCATCGGTGTCGTGCATATATGGTATGGGAAATCCCGAAGATTACGAAGCCGCCGTGCTGCGACTCGAAAAAGGGATGACGCAAAGCCGTAATACGTTTTTGTTTGAGTTGGTGAATAGCCTGTACTCGCGTACGGAGGCGGATTTTGTGCGCGGTTCGTTTCGGGTGCGTGGCGATACGGTGGATATCAATGTGCCGTATGGTGATTTTGGTTATCGTATTGAGTTTTTTGGCGATGAAATTGAAGCCCTTTTTCGCATTGACACGGAGACGGGAAAGACGACGGAAGAGTGTACAAGTATCGCCATTTTTCCCGCCAACCTCTACATCGCACCACGCGAACGATTGCAACTCATCATTCGTGAAATAGAGGATGAGGTGGAAGCGCAAAGCAAATATTTTGAACGCGAAGGCAGGTTTTTGGAAGCCAAACGCATCCGCGAACGCACGACATTCGACCTCGAAATGATGCGCGAACTTGGCTACTGTCAGGGCGTGGAAAATTACTCGCGATTTTTTGATCGTCGCCGTCCGGGGCAACGTCCGTTTTGTTTGTTGGATTATTTTCCGGACGATTATTTGATGTTTTTGGATGAAAGTCATGTGACGATTCCGCAATTGCGCGGCATGTACGGCGGCGATAGAAAACGTAAGCTCAATCTCGTGAATCACGGTTTTCGTTTGCCTTCGGCTATTGATAATCGTCCATTGGAATTTCCTGAAACAGAGAGTCTTATGAATCAGGTCGTCTATGTGAGTGCTACGCCGAGTGATTACGAATTGGAGCAGACAGAAGGGCTGATAGTGGAGCAGGTAGTGCGTCCGACGGGCTTGCTGGATCCACCGATTGAGGTACGTCCGAGTATCAATCAGGTCGATGATTTGTTGGATGAAATCCGCCAACGCATACAGGTGAATGAACGGGTTTTGGTGACGACATTGACCAAAAGAATGTCGGAAGAGTTATCGAAATATTTTATTAATATAGGCATAAAATGCCGCTATATTCACTCGGAAATTGATACGATGGAACGGGTGGAAATTCTACGCGATTTGCGCTTGGGCGTGTTTGATGTATTGGTCGGTGTGAACTTGCTGCGAGAGGGTTTGGATTTGCCGGAAGTTTCGCTCGTAGCGATTATGGATGCGGATAAAGAAGGCTTTTTGCGAAACGCCCGTTCGCTGACACAAACGGCTGGTCGAGCCGCCCGTAACTCCAATGGAAAGGTTATTTTTTATGCGGATAAAATCACCAATTCGATGCGCCTCACCATCGACGAAACCGAACGCCGCCGCGCTAAACAAATCACTTACAACGAGTTGCACAACATCACCCCCACGACAGTCAGCAAATCAAAAGACGAAATTCGCCGACAATCGTCTATCCTCGACATTCGCTCCAGCTTAGACCCTACCGCCTACCAAGAACCCGAAGAACTCAGCATCGCCGCCGACCCCGTCGTGCAATACATGACCGCCGACCAACTCGAAAAGTCTATCAAAAACACGGAAAGAAAAATGAAAAAAGCTGCCAAAGACCTTGATTTCATTACTGCCGCGCAGTATAGGGATGAGATGTTGGCTTTGAAGAAAATGTTGAAGGATAGGGTGGTGTGACGTGTCTAAATACCTTTCTTTTTCAAATTAAAATCATATCTAAAACCAACGTTGAGAAGTATAGCATCACCCCTATTTACGTTAAGAAGGTCAGCATTGAAACTTACGTTTTGTGCGGCATGAGCATCCATATTAATCTCTACATAAGTAGTGAATACGGGCTGTAATCCCATTTTGTAAGATATAGATGTGGTCAAACTAATTTGTTGTTGCAATGGAAAAGTTAATCTAAAACCACTTTCCAAAGAATATGTAGTATAAACAAAAGTACTTTTGTAAGTCCAATAATTTAAATCGAAATTATTGCCATCTATTGCGGTAACTAACCGTTCTCCATTTTTTAATTGAAAATTATCTTGATTGCGATGCTGACTCAACATTACAAACCCTGACCAATCCAACTTTTTCTTGTTTTTTGTCTCCATACCAATATTATATTCTATTATTAAAGGAATTTTAATTGAATTATAATGAGTCCTTATGGGGCTAATAGATTCAAAACCAAATGGATAAAAGATACTGAGTCCAGTTGCATTCGATTGTTTATCCACATACAGCCCTGTTCCAAATGACAGGTGAGACTTTCGTGGTGTAAAAAGTAACTTTCCCCCTAATTGGTTACCAATGGAGAGGACAGTAAAATCGGGTGAAATATGAATATCTATTTGGTTACTGAAATTAGTATTGATTCCACCTTCTATAATTAGATTTAGTTGTTGAGCAGTGGTATTTAGAGTCGGTAATAGTATTGAGATTATAATTAAGATGAAAATTCTCATTTTGTATTTTGTGTGCTTGAAAGCCCGACTGCTCATTATTTAGTAGCGAGCAGTCGGGCATTTAAAATAGACGATTAATAATCTCTTTTTCCATGAAATTTAAAATCCCCACCGTCACCTCCTTCGAGTTCAATTGTATAGTCTTCCCAAGTCGCAGATTCCGTTAAATCAGCATGTCTTACCCCGCAGGGGAAACTACCGTATGGGGTTTCTTTAGACCTATAGACAATTACGGCATTTTCACATTCAACGCAGCCAAAATTTTGCTCTAACTGTTCTGTCCGTTCATGCTTTCTTTTCTTGTCTTTTTCATAAATAACAGCATCAAACGATTCTGTATCTGTCAATTCTGTACCGTTTACTTGAGCTGCAAAGACTCCTGTGACACTTATCCATTCATCAAGTTCGTTGCATTTAATTTTTTCAAAATTCTCCTCATAGAGTATATCGTAAGTACAATAATCTAGTTCTTCAAATTGTAATCCAATCCAACTTAAATCACCTTTACCATTTATCCAACCTTCTTTTTTGTCTGTGATATAGACTTCATAGACCTCAAAGGCTTTTCCACCCGCAATCTTTTCTTGGTAAGTACTCTTTTCTGCTTCCTTTGATAAATAAGAAGCCAAATCAGCGTCATTATCAACACTTTCATTCATAGAAATTACCCATACTAATTGATTCCGTGCCATTGCTTCATCTACCGAAATGATGTCAAAATTACCGTTTGGTAGGAGTACTATTCCATCAGCAATATCTTCATCTTCCATACCGAGTACGATGATAGGTTGTTCGTACTCATCAATACCACCCTGTTCTTCTACGAATGGAATGTATATTTGAATAAATGCCTTTTCATCATAGTATGTAAAACCATCTACGATTTCTTCCATAGCTGCTGCGCCCTTGTATAAACTATAATCGCTCTTATCATCTAAGTAACTATGGGTGTCAATCGAAGCATCTAAGTCAATTTTTAAGTCGATACCTAAACCATTAGTGAAGTCATTCAGGCCTGTCAGCAATGTATTATAATCGCCGTCAAACTGTTCCATAACCTTTGTATTAACAGCCTTTCTGAATACTGGGTCTTTTGATAGTTCTAAAAGCCCGACAGCCGCCGAAAAGATGTAGTTATCATACTTCTCATCGAAGGTCAATAATGTTGGGTCTGTTTCAATAGGTTCTTCCTCACAAGCATTAAACAGAAAAAGTGAGGTGAATAGTGCTACGATTAGCACAAAAGAATTAATTTTAAAGTTCATTTTTGTAACTTTATGTTAGTTAATAAATTTTGCAGTGTCAAAAACTGCAAAGTCTTGAAATGCCGTGTAGCTTTCCTGCTCGAAAGTTGCACGGTTTTTTTGTTTTCTCGCACGGGTGTATAGGACGTACAAACGCCGCTATGTCCTTTTCTTTACATAGGCAATGTGATTTTAAATAGCGTAAATAAAATTGTGAAATATTGAAACGTCAAGTACAGTACGTTTCTGATATAAGGAATATATCGAGTACAGATTATGTTTTTGTGTAATTTGACGGGGGGGGGTAATGGCTTTCATAGCTTCTATTATTTTGCGGTAAAAGGAATTAATGGTATTGGATATTTTATTATAAGAGCGAAGGTAAAAGCAAAATCGTAAAAAACAAATACATTAACACATATATTTCAGCGAAATATAAGGAGTATATTAAATATTCATCCCAAAAAAGAACTACATGCAAAAGCTACGAAAGACCTCGATTTTATCACCGCCGCACAATATCGGGATGAGATGTTGGCTTTGAAGAAGATGTTGAAAGATAGAACAATTTAGAGGAAAATAAACATCATTAATCACAAAAAACAACTACATAAAAAAATAGAATATATTTTTCATAAAATTAATATGCATTAATTCTATTTCTTTCGTAAATTGTATCTGACTTTATGTGTAGAAACTTTATGTGTATTTATACGTACAATAAAGTTTTCAGACATCAAAATATATTCAATTAATAAAATTCAGCGTTTATGAAACAATTTTTCTTAACTCTTTTATCCTTTATTTTTCTCAATACTTTATTTGCCCAATCGTGCTTGCCTGATGGCATTGGTTTTACCACCCAACAAGAAATTGACGCATTTGCGACCAATTATCCGGGCTGCACCTGTATCGAAGGTGATTTGCGCATATTTGGCAAAAACATGACTAATTTGGCAGGACTGAGTCAAATCACACAAGTCAAAGGTAATGTTAGAATCGACTACCTTTCTGCGCCCGATTTTACAGGGCTTGACAATCTAATTCATGTTGACGGTCATCTTTCCGTTTTTGGCTCCAAAAATTCAAGCACTGCCGGACTTGAAGGCATCACTTACGTCGGAGGATACATACGTTTCATATTCAATCCATTCGATAATTTGGATGGATTACAAAATGTAACAAACTTAGGACAGGGAATCTTTCTACGCGACAACGATAACCTTGTTTCATTAGACGGTTTGGGCAGCATCGTACACGCAGGAGCTGGTATTTGGATATGCGACAATGACTTATTGAGCGACATCAGTAGCCTCAATAGCATCATTGAAAATCAAAAACTGGTCAGTGTTCGTATCAAAGATAATCCAAACCTTGCTGTGTGCAACGTAACGCCCGTCTGCGATTTTTTGAATAAAGGCGGCATTGCAGAAATAGAAAACAATGCAGAGGGCTGTAATACGCCCGAAGAAGTAGCTTGCTGTACCTCCGTTACGGTGTCCGAAGAAGTTTTTATTTATTCGGATATGGATATGTTTGTGGATGGCACGGGCACTTCGCCAGCTACAATACTCGAAGTACCGACATTTCCGAGCGAGGCAACTTGTAATGATATTGTAATGGTTGGATATTTCCGTGTTACAGGAGCTTCATGTGAGAGCGATATTGAAATAGAGATTACTGACCCTATGGGCAATCCTATTTTTATGGGCAATATATTTGCGACTTGCAACGGTGCAGGTCCATCGCATCATATCGGTGCGTTGTATAGCGTGACACTACCTATACCAATGGCTACGGATATTGCGCCGGGCAATTGGGTTGTACGATTCAGCGACAGCAATGACCAAAATACAGGTGTAGAATACCTCGTAGGCTTTGTCAGTTTGATGGCAAATTGCGACTACACGGCTTGCGAAGAAGATATTGAAGACCGACATGAAGAAATATTCTCAATGGAAGAAGTACTACTCTATCCCGTGCCTGCTAATCTACATCTGAATATTGATTATCATGCTGAAAGTACGCGCCTGTTGACTTACGAAGTATTTTCTGCCGATGGCAAAGCGGCTTCGCGCGGCGAAGAATTTGTCGTTAGAGGAAAAAACACCTTCCGAGTTGATGTAGCTTCGCTTCCAGCAGGTCATTACTATATTAGAATGTTTGATAACAAGGCGACTCAAACAAGACCTTTTGTAAAAGTGAATCCGTAGTCGATAGTCGATAATGATAGTATTTATTTTGCTTTACAAAATTGTCGTATTACATAAAATTATCGACTGATTATAAAAAATATAATTGCCCTTCAAAATGATAACTCATTCATTTTGAAGGGCTTTTTTATTAAAAAATGTTCAATTTATAAAAAGTAGACAAACCGTTCCTTTTTTATCCTGCCGATTCCTGTACCTTTGTATTGAGAAATGAAAGACAATCAATGTTGTTTTCTTTCAAGGGCAAATGTATCAAAATTTATTTTGTCAAATATTGAGTACCTAACGGCACTCGAAACGTATTTTTAATGTTTTTCTACCGATATTTTATTCCTAAGTGAAAGAAATTAAATAACATGTGCCATTATACTCATTCTTTTTTCCGTCTAAGAATCCTTTGAAATCCTTATCCCGAATCGGGGTTCGAGACAGGCTGTGCTAAGGCTATGTGCGGCTTTCAAAAAATCCTTAGACAAAAAAAATACTTCGCATTATGGGACATCTCATTTAATTTCTTTCCCTAACAGTCAAGCAATTCAACAATTATTTTTCATTTTATTTTGAAAGTTTGACAAAACGTTCGGTAGCATAAGTGCTATCGTCAAATTTCAATCGAATAATGTAGCTACCTGATGGCAAGTGACTGACTTTGACACGCAAATCATCTGATTCGGATTCTAGGCTTTGCTCACTAATTGGTTTACCCGACAAGTCATAGATTTCGATAGTACCGTTGTCGCGAATATTTTGGAAATCAATACTGATAAAGTCAGTTGACGGATTCGGGTAAATACGCATTGAAGGACTTGTTACAAGGTTGTCCTCATTACGCAATGTAAGTGCGGTATAATGCTGTTGAGTAGATGAAATATTGACTGTATAATCCTCGACTTCGCCATAAGTAAATGAACCGCAGGTTGCCGCAGGGTTGTTCCATTGCATGGCTACACGCATACCTGTGAGTCCGAGTGATGCACTTGCGGGGATGTTGATATTGCCGGAAAGTGTACCTGAACTTGTGCCTGTATATACTGCTTCGCCTGCATCATCAAAATCGCCGTCTCTGTTGAAATCAATCCAAATCATCCATGTTTCATTAAAAGTAGAGTTTGTAAATCCAGGCGTGAGACCAAATGGAACAGCATCTTCGAGTCCGATATTAGCAACTTGTCCGGTGAAGTCAGCGTAACCGCCGTTTGAACCCGAAGTGTTGTCAACATTTCCAAATATTACTCTATCAATATATTCGTAATTGGTGTTGCTACCTGACGCACCACAGTAAGTGGGCGCACTGTCGCAAGAGTCGGTCGGGTCATTTGGGCAAATGTCGCAAGCATCGGGCGTACCGTCACGGTCTGTATCTATATTGTCGTCGCCGTTTGCACATATATCGTCTGCATCGCATACGCCATCAGCGTCTGCGTCGGCACAAATTTCCGGTCCGTCGCATATACCATCGCCGTTTGTATCTTCGTAAATCTGTAAATTGGAGAAGAACGAATTACCGTTTTTAGGTGAATCGTCATGGTCGGTTACGAAGAAGAAGTACGGGAATTGACCAGTATAAAATTGACCAACCGGAATCGTGAAATGTTCGTATGAACCACTGCCAGAGTAAGTGTCGAATGTCAAATTACCCCAGTTCTGCGTACCGTACACTTTGAATGTGTAGTTGGAACTAGTGGAAGTATTATTGTCAAAACCTACTCCGTGAATTTCTCCAATTTGGCTGCTTTTGAAATCAAATTCTACGACCGTATTTGCTGTTACGTTATAATTAACCGTAATCATTTTCCATGCGTTATCATTGAGTTCGATAGTTGTGCCGCCATCTTGTACAGATAGTGTTCCCTGGTCTTGACTGCCGCCATAGGTAGCAGGTGTATCAACTGTGAAATCAACCGTAGGACAGTCATCGCTTGCATCACAAGCATCGGGCGTGCCGTTGTCGTCTGCATCTATATTGTCATCGCCAAGCGGACAAACATCGTCTGCATCGCATACGCCGTCGCCGTCTGCGTCAGCGAATGTACCCGCACAGTTACAATTTGCATCATAAATATCACCTGTTGTACAGACATCTAAATCATCGCAAGATGTTCCTATTAATGCGTCATCTGTACCCGGACATTGGTCATCGCTGTCGCAAACACCGTCTGTATCTGTATCTACCAAGGTGCCGTCTGTACAGTTACAAGTATTATCGTAAGTTTCACCTGTTGTACAGGCATCACCATCGTCGCATGGGCTGCCTACTACACAGACCAAATCATCACATTCTAAATTGCCGTCTTCATCTTCATAAATTTTGATGTTGCGAAAGAAGGAATTACCTGCGGAACTCGCGTCATCATCTGCCGTCAATATTAGGTAAGTAAATGCTCCTGTAAAAGTCGAACCAATTGGTACAGCGAAACTCTGCCAGTTGCCACTACCATCGTAAGTATCACCGGAGAATGTTCCTGCATAACCTTGATTGCCATAAATAACTAGGCGATGGTCGGGCGCAACGATAAGGTCATTATCAAAACCAATTTCGTGAATTTCACCTTCTACGGTACTTTTAAAATCAAATTTGAGAACTGTATTTGCGGTTACGGTATAGTTAATCGCAATGGCTTTCCAGACGTTGCCGTCCATATAAACAGTCGCACCACCATCTTGAATGATAGCAGAACCGAAATCTTGCCCAGCATCATATCCTATAATCGGGTCAGCATTAAAATCATAAGCAGGGCAATATTCGGGCGGACAAACCGCACAGTCAGAACCGCCACAATCAATACCCGTTTCATTACCATTTTGAATGCCATCAGAACAGGTCGGACAAGCAATACAATCTGCCCCGCCACAATCTACATCGGTTTCGTCTGCATCTTGTACACCGTTTTCACAATGCCCAAGCGGCTCACGATATACGGTAAAATCATCAAAATAGAATCCGTCCGATTGTGTTTTTTCTGTATCGCCATCGGCTTTAAAACGAATATAAAGTGTATTGACACCTGCATAAGCAGAAAGGTCTATTTGCTCACGTACCCATTCTTTTTGAAAGCCATCATACAAGCCTTCGCCCGTTGGTTGGTCGGGTGTTCCGCTCCATACATTGTCAGGGCTTGAGCCGGGCTTGGTGTATGTACCACACAATTCAGCCCATGAAGAGCCATTGGTAGATACTTCTATTTGTACAAAATCAAATAATCTTGAAATATCCCATTTTGTATAATACTCTAAAACAGGTGATTGAACATCTGAAAGGTCGAGTGGAGAAGAAAGGGTGAGCGTGCGTGTGGCTGTACTCATATTGCCAAAAGGTGAATCTGCAATACTGTTTGAGCCACTGTATCCCGTTGAATTGGTCACTCCCCAGCCGCCGCTGCTTGTCCAGTTATTGATATTAGAACCATTATCTGATACAAGTATTGGTGTATCATAAACTTTAGTAATCGTAGTCGTGTGGATGTTGTAAGTACCATTATTTAGTACGACATCAAAGGTAATCGCTGCACCTACGGGCGTGTTTGCTGCAAGGGTAATTCCTGTTGATACATTCCCAAAATTTGCTTGTGTTAATACGCCTGTTGACATCGTAGCATTGGCAATAGCTGTGACATAAGGGCTGTTTGACGAAACAGTCACTGTGAATGCACCATCAATATTACTCATATGTTCTACGCTGAAATCTAAGGTCGGGTTTTGAGCATCTAAACCGTAAGGCGTCAAATCATTTAATATGCCATAATTCGCGGCAGAAGAAGCCAAAATTAAGGACATTTTCATTTGACGCTCACATTGTGGAACGATATTGGAAGGCGAGGGCCAAAAGCCGCCTTCAGCGCCCGAACCTATCTCCGGTGTCCATGCTAAAATATCTTCTATGCCATAAAACCAGTCGTCTGCTTCACCATTTGCGGAATAAATTACTTTACTGCTATTACCGTATTGGTAGCGATTGTGCCAGCACATCTGCTCTGAAAGTTCATCGTATAATTCCTCCTTTGCATGTGTACTTCCCGTATATCCCCACGGGCGCAACATTAAGTTGGAATAAGAGTGATTGTTAAAGGCATTCGTAAAATTGTGACTCTGTACGAAGTCGCGCATCATTTGTGTTTCAGGCTCCGAAAAAGGACCTGTTCCTCGGTAAACATCTGAGCTACTGTTTGGGCTTGAACCCGAATTATCCAATCCCCATTGAAAACTGTAGTTACGATTTAGGTCAACTCCGTACGTTCCATTTCCGTTATTTCTACGGTTTTTCCGCCACATACCACCGCCATTCGGATTGGTTTGTTGGTTGTACAAATAACCGTCAGGGTTTACGACAGGAATGAAGTACAACTCCGTATTATCTACAATATTTCTTATTTTTTGGTCCGTTGCATAATTTTCCAATAAATACCACATATAGTACAACTGGTTTGTCATACTAAGTGGCTCACGAGCGTGGTGTACACCCGTGTACAGCACTTCTGCTTCATTTTCGTCTACATCAGGATTATCAGAAAGTTTTACATAAAAAATATCTCTTCCTTCAATCGTTGTCTTGGTGCTACTTATTGGTGCGCGAGCAGTGATTAAGTTCGGGTAAAGGCTACGCATTTGATCGAGTTCGTTGAGCATTTCCTGATAGGTCGTAACACCACCCATACTACCCAATTCAAAATTTTGTGGTACAGGAAAGCCATCTTCTGAGCAGCCTAAATCCTGACCTGCTTCAGCATTTTTATACAAGGCGGCAGCCTTAGCCTGCTGCAAATCTTGACGGGCTTTGGGCAACTCCTTTATGCCTCTTTTTTCGTAAAAATCAGCCATATCTTCAATCAAAACCTTTGGCTGAAAATCAACACTTTTCAACTGCTCAATAGCTTGTGTTGAAAGTTCTAAAGTCGCAACGTGTTTACCGTTTTTATGCTGCATATTTGCCCCGCAGTGCAAATCAATGCCCAAAGCGGCAATTCTATTTAAATCAGAGTCGTCTTCAATGACGACTTCTATTTTCTTGTAAATAATTTTCTGTTCTTGAAAACTAGGTTGGGTAGTTATTTTTTTTGTTTCTTGAGCGAAAATACTCGCACATCCGAAAAAGATTAAAGTAAAAATAAATGAAGGGATAACTTTCCTCATGATGCTATTTTTTTTGTTTAAAATATTTTTTAAATATTTTTTAAAATTTTTTAAATTCTATATTTTAATAACGGTACAAACGTAAATATATTAAAATTTTATCTAATAATTATATGTCGCTATTTTGTAACATGCAAAATTATAACAACGCATATTGCTGAAGTAAGGGAAGACAAAAAAAATAATCTACCCGTCTGAACTGTTCTTTTTCTTATATGTTTCACTAAGGAAGATTTAGCCAAACATATAAAAAAAATAACTTCTTCATTTGGGGTAGATTATTTTCTTCCTCTTCCCTTATCTAGCAATAGTCACATCGCCCGCATACGGAATCTGCACCCCGTCAATAAACATGATTTCGGCAGCAAATACATACACACCAGGATTCACATCTTGCCCTCTAAATGTACCATCCCAGCCGTGTGCAGGGTCATTGGTCATAAAATTACTGTCTTCAAACAGCAAGCTACCCCAGCGGTCATACACGCGCAAAGAAAGCACTTCAACGACACCTTGCCCCCCGAAAATCATAAAAATGTCATTCGCGCCATCGCCGTCAGGTGAGAATACGTTCGGAATAAATACATTTCTATCCTTATTCACATTCACACGAATATCATCCGAGGCACTACACCCCGTAATACTATCTATCGCAGTGACAATGTAGGTCATATCTTCAAATGACGAAGCATAGGGTTCATCGCAAGCCGTACAGCTCAATCCCTCCGCAGGCGACCAACTGAATACAAAATCGTTGCTTGGTGGCTGATTGATTTGAGCAGAAAGTTGTATACTATCGCCAAATAAAATCTCTACATCCGGTCCGGCATCTACGATGACTTCAAAAGGTTGCTCTACCAATACTTCGTCTGAAAATACACATCCATTCGCATCCTGTACATATACGGTATACAAATCAGCCGTTAATCCAAATATCGTAGAATCTACCGTAAATATTTCATTATCAACCGAATATGTATAAGGCGGCATACCGCCCATCGCATTTTCTATGATAATAACGCCACTTTTATCTCCAAAGCAAGTCGCAGGAAGCGAACTTAATTCAAATTCCACTGCCGAAGATTCGTCAATACTTACCTCTGCCGTTTCGGTACAGCCATTGGCATCCGAAACCGTTACCGTATAAGTGCCTACGGCGAGATTGAGTGCCGTTTGGGTATCTTGAAAGCCTGTTTCAGCCGACCATTGATAGGAATAACCTGCCGTACCGCCTGCGGGTTCTACGCTGACGAAACCATCATCACCGCCATTACAGCTCGGTCCTTCTCCCGAAATATCCAAACTCAAAGGAAATAAGGGCTCAACTACCGTAATGCTAATAGAGGTTTCACAACCGTTGGCATCCGTGATAAGTAAATCGTACACGCCTGCCGTAAGGTCAGTGATCGTCGAAGAGGCACCACTATCTGTACCCAAGGAAACGCCATTATCAAACCACTCAAACGAGTAACTCGGCGTACCACCTGTGGGCGACATCGTGATTGCCCCGTCATTGCCACCAGAGCAGCTGACCGGAATAATATCTGCACTAGGAAAAATCGGCGTAGGACCCGTTATTGCAAAATCACCGATGACTTCGCAACCCGCTGCATCCGTTACCGTTACAGTATGCGGACCAGGGCAAAGTGCATTGGCAGTTGCTGTGGTTTCTCCATTATCCCATTCGTAAGTAAAGCCGCCCGTACCGCCATTTGCGAGTACAGAAGCCGTCCCATCACACGAGCCTACGCAGCTTGTGAGTTGGGTATTTATATCCAATACAATTTCAGATGGCGCAACAAGCGTCGAATTATCCGAAATCATGCAACCATTTGCATCCGTAATAATAACCGAATGATTGCCTTCAGGTAAACCAACGGCAATATCAGTCGTTTGTCCATCACTCCAAGCGTAAGTGTACGGCTCAGTACCCCCAGTTACTTCGGCAGCTATGCTTCCTGACAACTCACCAAAACACTCCGGATCAATTGCCGTCAAAGTTAATTCTAACCCGTCCGGTGCAGCGATTGTCACCTCTGCCGTTTCGGTACAGCCATTCAAATCCGTCACGGTGACGGTGTATGTTCCGGCTGCTACGTTGAGTGCAGTTTGGGTGCTTTGTGATGCTGCGTTTGCTGACCATTCGTAGGTATAACTCGGCGTCCCACCTGTCGGATCTACCGTAACAGAACCGTCATTGCCGCTATCACAACTTGCATCTACCCCCGAAGCCACTAAAGTCAAGGGTATGTCTGGTTCGGGTATCGTGATATTGATGGGCGGTGTCGAACAGCCATTCGCGTCGGTCACGACTACAGTGTAAACATCCGCGGCAAGTCCCGAAACCGTTTGTGTGAAAACACCTCCTGCATTGTCACTCCATTGGTAATTATATGTACCGTCTGCATTGGGTGTACCGCCCATTGGGTTGGCAGTTGCGCTACCATCCATACCGCCATTACAACTTACCGGCGTAAGGTCAATTTCGGTTGTAACTGTTACAGGTTCAGTGATTTCGATAGAATTGGTGGTTGTACAGCCATTCGCATCTGTCACAGTCACTGTATGTGTTGTTGCAATTAAATTGGAAGCCGTTGCGGTCGTTTGACCTCCTGCGCTTGCACTCCATTCATAAATATAATCTCCTTCCAAATCAGGTGTGCCGCCTGTTGGTACGGCAGTTGCTTCACCATCCATTCCGCCACCACAATTTACATTATTTACTAGGTTAATATCAACCGTCAAAACCGATGGTTCTATGACAGTTATATTTCCTGTAATTTCGCAACCGTTTGTATCTGTTACCGTGATATTATGTGTCCCTGCGGGCAAATCAATAGCAGTCGCGGTCGTTTGGTCGTTGGCAGATGTACTCCATTGGTAATTATAATCTCCTGCGACATCGGGTGTTCCTCCCGTTGGAATGGCGGTCGCTTGACCGTCTGTTCCACCGCTACAATTTACATCTTCGTCTACATCAATTGTCAATCCTAATGCCGTCGGTTCGGTGATATCAATACTTCCTGTAACGGTACAACTATTGGCATCCGTAATCGTGACGGTATGTGTGCCTGTCGGCAAATTATTAGCCAATTGATTGGTTTGACTGCCTGTGCTTGTACTCCATTGGTAGGTGTAATTTCCTGCCGCATTGGGCGTACCGCCTGATGGATCGGCAGTAACTGCGCCGTCATTTCCACTGGTACAACTTACGTTATTCACTAACTCAAGGGAAACAATCAACTCATTTGGTTCGCTAATATCAACGCTGCCCGTGATGGTACAGCCATTCGCATCTGTGACGGTTACAGTGTGCATTCCTACTGGAAGTGTCGTGACATTTGCCGTAACAAATCCACCTGCACTTGCCGACCATTCGTAGCTATAATTACCATTAATATCGGGCGTACCGCTGGAAGGTATGGCAGTCGCTGCGCCGTCGTTTCCACCGAAACAACTGACATTCATATCGTTGTTAACCGTAAGTGCGAGGGCGTCTGGTTCTGTAATTTCGATAGTATTTGTACCTGTACAACCATTCGCATCCGTAATCGTAATGGTGTACGTTCCTGTGGATAAACCAATTGCTGTAGGCGAATTTTGGCTACTCGCATTGGCATCCCATTGGTAAGTATAATTACCAAAAGCATCGGGCGTACCGCCGGAAGGTGTGGCGGTGGCTTGTGCGTCATTTCCACCATTACAATTTACATTATTATCAATGGTGATATCCGCTACAACGGGCGTTGGTTCGCTAATCGTCAATTCTGCGGTAGTGAGACAGCCTTTGAAATCAGTCACGCTAATCGTGTGTGTACCTTCGGGAAGGTTTGTCGCAACGGCAGTGGTTTGGTTGCCTGCACTTGCACTCCATTGATAATTATAATCTGCATTGGGGTCAAATTGGTCGAGCGTACCACCAGAAGCATTGGCAGTCGCTTGTCCGTCATTTCCGCCATTACAACTGACGTTATTATCAATAATTGTATTGACTAGTAATTCAGTCGGTTCGTCTATCGTAGCTTCTCCTGTGATGGTACAGCCATTTGCATCCGTAACAGTGACGGTGTATGTCCCTATGGATAAATTGAATGCTGTAGCAGTGGTTTGTCCTGCTGCGTTTGGACTCCATTCGTAGTCATAATTTCCTGCGACATCGGGCGTACCACCTTGCGGCGTAGCCGTTACAAAACCATCATTTCCATTTGTACAACTCACTTCATTACTACCAATGATGAGGTTTAAAACAGGGGGTTCTATGATTTCTATTTCGGCAGAAATTGTACATCCATTATCATCTGTAACAGTGACGCTGTGTGTCCCTGCGGGTAAATCGGTTGCTGTTGCGGTGTTTTGATTATTGGCACTCGCGCTCCATTGGTAATTGTAATTTCCTGCGGCATCGGGCGTGCCACCGGAGGCATTAACAGAGGCTTGTCCGTTATCACCTCCATTGCACAAAATATCATTATCGACTGTCGCTCCAATGAGTAATTCGGTGGGTTCGTTGATGACGTATTGAGCGGTCGTGCTACATCCTGCTGCGTCGGTTATCGTTACTGCGTAGGTATCGGCAATGAGTCCTGTGGCGGTTTGTGCATCGCCTGTGTTTGCATTCCCAGACCATGTGTAGACGTAAGGTGAATTTGGGCTGCCCGTAGGGTTGGCGGTGATACTACCTGTTGATTCGTCATTACAAGCTACATCTATCGTTGTACCTGAATCGGTAATGATTACGGTAGCTGCTACGAAAGCATCGTTGGTAGCAACACAGCCTTGATCATCTGTAACGGTGACGGTGTAGTTACCAGGATTTAGGTTGGGTGCTGTCGGCGAGTTGAGTGTGGCATCGTGTGACCACGTGTAGGTGTAAGGTATTGTTCCGCCGACTATTGTGGTCGAAATTTGCCCATCTAGACTTCCCTCACAACTCGCTTCTATGTCGGTATTTGCATCGATAACTAATAGATTTGGTGCAGCTAAAGTCGCGGAAGCAGAGGCTTCACAACCGTTGGCATCCAGTATTGTGAGCGAGTAAGGTCCGGGGGGTAAGTCGGTGATGTTCTGTGTTGTTTGACCATTTGACCATAGATAAGTGAAAGGTGGTGTCCCTCCTGACGGAACGCCATCAAGGCTGCCATTATCTTCTCCAAAACAAGTGGGTTCTATTCGATTGTCCACAGAAGCTCCTAACAAGGGCGGTTGTTCGACTTCGGCAGAGGCAGAGGCTTCACAACCATCGGCATCTATGACTGTAACACTATATATGCCCGGGGAAAGTCCGCCAAGTGTTTGTGTACCTGCTACCGAACTTGACCATTGGTAGGTGTAGGGTGTTGTGCCGCCTGTGGGCATTGCGGTAATGCTACCATCATCATTCAAAGTACAACTGACGCTATCGGCTACTGCGACTACTGCGAGGTCGCCCAAGGGCTGCCCTACTTCGACTTCGCCTGTGACAGAACATCCTAAATCATCTGTGACTGTAACGGTGTAAGTCCCCCCAAGTAGTGCTGTAATAGTGGAAGTTACCTGATTGTTTGACCATTCGAAGTTATATAAGCCGCTACCATTGCCGGGTGTGGCGGTAGCTGTGCCGTTGGCATTACCCAGACAATCGGCATCGGTGGAAGTCATTTCTACCGTAGGAACGAAGAGTGAAACCCCTTCATATGTGCGGCTACAAACTTGTCCACCTTCATCGCTTACGACGATGCTATAAGGCGTGCCGGCAGGGTGATTGGGAATGGTGTATGTACCACCTGCGGAAACTGTACCACCGGGTCCGTCGCCCGTGACGGTATAATCCGAACCATCGAAATCGGGATGTCCACCGCTTAATTCAAAGGTAATATCAACGCCGTTGGTGGTGTTACAAATTTGGTCTATCACGACATTGATAGAATCTAAAAAGGTAATGGCTATTGCTTGTTCGGGATTGGAATCAAAGCAATCTATTGTACCATTTACCCCAAAATCTACTCCAAACAAATCATTGTCTACATCAAAACTATACACCGTAGTGACAAAGACAGTGACACCCGGTAGGATGGGTGTACCGTTGAAGTTGGTGCCTACGCCGAGCGTACTTGTCTGTTCTACACCCGCTATGTTGGGCGATTGTCCTAATATACCGATAAAATTGGGGTCGTCAGGAAAGTATACGCCCGAAGGTGGTTGGCTAAATATGCCGTAACCTACCCCATTGTACATATCACCATCTACATTATCATTAAATGTACCTCCTTCGAAGGGTCCTGAATAATCGCCATTTGATGTAATTTCCAAGACATCATCATAACAAATAGCTGTATTGTTTACGGTGAATGTTCCTCCATCTGCTATGGGTTGTTCTATAATAACTTCTCCTGTGACGGAACAACTTAAATCATCTGTAACGGTGAGCGTGTAAGTGCCTGCCGGAAGTTGTATGATAGTAGGAGTTGTACTGCTATTTGACCAATTAAGGGTGTAAGGCGGCGTTCCACCATCAACAGTGGCAACGGCTGAACCATTGGGGGTTTGTCCGCAATTTCCGTTTACAGAGGTAAAACTTATCGTAGGCGGGCTGATGGCGTTGCCCGTAAAGTCACGACTACAACCTTGTCCCCCTTCATCTCCTACGACAACGACATAAGGCGTACCGATGGGATGATCGGAGATGGTGTATGTTCCACCTGCGGGAACTGTGCCGCCCGGTCCATCGCCTGTGATAGTATAATTTGAACCATTCAAATCGGGGTATCCACCACTTAATTCAAAGGTAATATCAATGCCACCTGTGCCATTACAAACTTGGTTGATTACTGCACCGATAGAATCCAAAAATGTGACCGCTATTGCTTGGTCAGGATTGGAGTCAAAACAATCTATCGTACCATTTACGCCGAAATCTATACCATATAAGTTATCATCTACATCAAAGCTATATACTGTTGTAAAGAAGAAAGTAGAGCCCGGCAGGATGGGTGTTCCGTTAAAATTGGTGCCGACATTGAGTTCGGCGGGTTGTTCTACGCCTGCGGCATTGGGTGATTGTCCTAATATACCGATAAAGTTGGGATCGTCAAGGAAATATACGCCTGAGGGCGGTTGACTGAATACGGCATAACCTACGCCGTTATACATATCACCGTCCACATTATCATTGGATGTACCTCCTTCAAAACTACCTGTATGATCACCATTTGAAATGATTTGAAGTACATTATCATAACAAATAATCGTGTTGTTGGTAGAGAATGTACCTGCATCTGCCATACATCCACAGCCATTCAACGTGACGGTTGCAAAGCTCGGTAAATCACAATCATTGCCATCATTTGTAATGGAAAAAGTATAATTGCCATCTGTTCCACCCATGACGTTGATGGGTGTACCTGTGCCTGTTACCGTCTGTCCGTCGGGGGTAATATACGACCATGAATAATCTGCCGTATTGTCAATGAGTGGAAAACCTCCCGTTAGGTTGATTTGTATATTACAGTTATTCACATCTACATTCGCACTAAGCGGCGGGTTCATGTAAACGGTGTAACCTTGTGCGGGGTCAAGTCCCGTACAATCGGTATCAAACTGCCCGGATGCACCTTGTCCGATAAGCGGCGCAATAAAATAGGTAACACCCGACCCATCAGGAATCAATTCGATACTCGTACCGAAAACAATTTGCCCCGGACCGTTATTCCAAACACCAATATAGTTGGGGTCGTCGGATTGAAAATCATCATTTGGTATAGGTCCACCGCCGGGTACAGAAGTCACATTCAGCGGATCATCCAATACCCAAACCGCCCACAATACATCTGGTAAGAGTGCCACGGGATCGGCAATTTCGTTCATCGTTTCGAGGATATATGATGAATCTTCTGCACATAGCTCAATGCTAGTCGGTCCGGCAACCTGACCACCAGAGCGTATACAATCATCACAAGTCACTTCAATCGTCTGTGTTTCAGTGCTGGAGCAGTTGTCGCCATCATCCCATGAATAGGTAATGGTGTAAGTGCCGGGCGCAAGTCCTGCCGGGTCAAATGTAGCTCGTCCTGTGCCTGTATCAGTGATACCATCGCCTGAGAATGTAGCCGTTCCAGTAGGTGCGCCGAAGTTTATTGTAAAACATTCTTGATTATTATTATTGAGGTTGCCCGTGCCGAGTATATTATTTGGGGAGTCGTCGAGGGCGTAGTTGATGATTTCGTATTGGAAAAAACCTGTTTGTGCCAAGTCGCACCAAACGAAAGAATAACTATCGGTGGGGTCAAGATATTCACCAAAGGCGATATAATCAGAACTACCATCTACTTGTCCGAGATATGGACCGCCCGTATCGCCAGGTGCCCAATAGCCAAGCAGGTCGCCTGTGCCATCTGGTCCGTTGTAAATTTCGAGCGAATTTTGGAAGGGTGCGGCAGCGTCTGTTTCTATTTGAATGCCGAAAGCCGGGGTGATAAAGCCATTAATTTCTGGTTCGTTGCCAGGTCTGGCAGCGAGTTGGAGTGGAGCATTGGAGCAGTCGATAGTAGTGGGAAGCAAGTCTAGACCACCGGGTGTATTTTGTAGAAAACCGACGGTACGACACTCTACGATAGAGCAGTCTGTACTCCCTACACCTCCTGTTTGATTAACGGAGATTTCTGTTGGCAGATTACTAAAATTAGTAATCAAAAATACATACACCTCACCTGTTTGGGCATCGGGAATATCGGCTACTTCTACAGCTTGTGGGTTATAGCTGCAATCTACTCCATCTCCACTCACGCAGCCATCGAAGGAGTCACAAGGAGTACCATTGGGGCAAGTTTCATCGGAAGGGCAATCGGTTGTCTGTGTTTGGAAAGAACCACAACTTGACTGTGCTGCCTGAATATTCGGATAAGGACCATAAACAATAAAATCAATATCAAGGTTTGCGGAATTGGTCATGGTAATTTCCAGATAGCCAGCGTCTTCTATTTGAAGATAATACCAAGCCGGGTTGGGCTGTGTTAAAAGGCAACCATATTGATTGCCCGTTTCAGCATTTGTATCTGTACTTGCAGGAAACGATGCACCAAAATCGGTACAAAACGGCTCTACTTCTGCACAGATAGCCCCTTGTGCAGAAAGTAATGAAGGAGATATAAGGGCAATTATAAAAACGAATGAAAGGACATATTTTTTCATGGAAAAAAATTGTTGATTGATTCTCGTGATTCGTTGATATGGGATCGTGATTCGTTTTACAACTTAATTAAGTGAAAGAAATTAAATAAGATGTCCCATAATGCGAAGTATTTTTTTGTCTAAAGATTTTTTGAAAGCCGCACATAGCCTTAGCTACATAAGGATTTCAAAGGATTCTTAGACGGAAAAAAGACGAGTATAATGGCACATCTTATTTAATTTCTTTCAATAAAGGAAAAACAAGTCAAGATGTAGTATTTATTCTTTTTCACCCCTTATTGTTTTAATCTAAGCATTTTTTTAAGTGGGAAAAAATGCGTTATTTTGTTGCAAAGTATTAGGAATTAAATAAAACATATGAAACAATCAGTTATTCTATTTTTCATCTTCTTGGGTTTCACACTCAGTTTACAAGCTCAAAACAGCATACACGATAAATTTAAGCCCAAATCTTTGAAAATCAATGGCTATGATATCAATGTAGAAAGCAAAGGCAAAGGCAACCCGGTGGTATTCATCGCAGGTGGTCCGGGCAATTCACATGACTATTTGCAAGGCAATTTTGGTAAATATCATAAAAACATGCAAGTTATATTTTTTGATGCCCTGGGGCGTGGTTTGTCAGATGATGCCAAAGATAAAAATGAATATTCTATTGATAACGATGTCGAATTATTGGAGGCAATTCGCAAGAAATTGAAGCTCAAAAAATGGTCTGTTATGGGGCATTCGTATGGTACGGTGGTCGCACAGGCTTACGCGCTCAAATATCCAGATTCTACTGATAAAATCATCTTAATCAATGGCTTTCATAGTGGATTAATGTGGCAAGCGAATTGCGATAGCTATAATCATTATGCCCAAACGCATTTCCCTGAAAAATGGGAATTGGTAGATTCGTTGCGTGCAGAAGGTTACGTATCAAGCGACCCTGTTTTTAGCAAATTATATGGGAGCTTTCCCATAAAATACATCTATTATCACAATACAAAACTCAACCAACCGATGCCCGACCAAAGAGTACGCTCGTGGAGTAATGATGTGTATTATACGATAGTCGGCAGAGATGCAGATTTTCACGTAACGGGTAGCATGGGCGATTGGGATGTCAGGCGAGAACTGAAAAATATAAAGTCTCCGACACTCATAGTCGCAGGGCGTTATGATGGTGTTTCGACACCAGAATGGGTCGTGCAATACAAAAAATACATGCCGCAAGCTCAATTCGAGATGTTTGAAAATAGCGGTCATAATCCGTATCTCGAAGAACCAGAGAAGTTTTTTGACTTATTTGAACAGTTTTTGGAAATTGAGTGATTTGCAACTTCAACTACAACCACAACTTCAACTTCAACTTCAACTTCAACTTCAACCACAAGAATAAGAATAAATTAAAGTATTTCAACGAAGTTGAAATACTTTTTGAATTTGAATTTGAATTTGAGGTTGAGGTTGAGGTTGAGGTTGAGGTTGAAGTTGAAGTTGCGGTTGAAGTTGAAGTTGTTACCTTTACAGTAATGGAAGAAAAATTGATGTCGAAGAAAAAGCCGAATTTTCCTATCAATTTGAAGTTGAATGAATATTTGACGGTATATAATCGCAATACAAAAATTTCAATTTTTTATGACGATTTGTTACGATTTTCGGGGTCAATGGTGGTGTATGATAAAAAGGGAAATGATACACTCTGGGTACGCGCACATTACGATGAATATGAGCGCGGTGAGATTGAATTGAGCCTAAAAAAAGTTTATACGTTACTTCATTCGGATGGAAATGAGGAGACAATCCCGTTTTTGAGTATTGATACGATTGATTATTGTACCTTCGGAAATTCAAAGCCGTTTCGAGTGCGAGTACGAAATGTTTTGAATGACAATTATACTTATTTATATCTGAAAAAAGCAGATGCCTCAAGGGTGTACGGTTTAGAACTGGAGCATATTCTCTCGCCCAATCGCATCAATTTTTTAGTATATAATGAGACATTAATTGAAGAACATATTGCCGGAATACCGGGCGATGATTTTATTCGTGATTATTTTCCTGCGCTATCCGAAAACGCTAAGTCACAGATAGCCAAGGAGTTCGTAAAGTTCAACGAGCGTTGTATGATGCGACTTTTAGGCGATATGCGTTCGTATAATTATGTCGTTGTACCGATTCATGATTTTGATAATGTGATATATAAAATTCGTGCGATTGATTTTGACCAACAATGTTTTGAAGGCAATTTGAAGGTCTATCGCCCCTATTTTTTTAAGGAGAATAGAGAAATGGTGAATTTGGTGCAGGAAAAATTGCAAGAAAATTCGATAGAGCAATACCGAAAAGAAGAGCGTTCTATTCTCGCTAAACGGATTTTGAGCGTCGATGAACAAATATGGGCATTGATTGATTGTATGGAAAATGATACGATTTCGTTACCCGAAAAAGTGAAATCACTCCGCAAAGATATTTTTGAATTTACAACAGACCCAAAGTTCAAACGCTGCAAAAATATGGGCAATATCGTGCGTAGCGTTCTACAATTTGTTAAAAGAAATTACGAAAATGTCAAAACACATTGATGATCAAATAGCTGACCCCAACGATGACTACATTGGCAATATGTGGGGCTGGAAATTTTCGATATTTAGTCTCGGCTTAATTTTGCTGACGTTCGGATTACTGATTTATAGAGGTGAAGATGCTTTTAAAGATGCTCAACAGGAAAATTTGCTCGAAATAAAAACCCTCCATCACGATAAAATCGACTCACTAAAATAAACGAGTTTCGAGTTATGTAAAGGAAGACGAAAAAAATAATCTACCTGTCTGAATTGTTCTTTTTCTTATATGTTTCACTAAATCTTCCTTACGTAGCTCGGCTATGCGCGTCAAATTTAGCCAAACATATAAAAAAAATAACTTCTTCATTTGGGGTAGATTATTTTCTTCCTCTTCCCTAATTCCAAACTCGCAACCTATAATTCGCTCACTCCTATGAATTTTACAAAATATCAAGGTACAGGCAATGATTTTGTTATTATAGATGACCGTAAGGAAGAATTTCCAGCGCAAAATACGGTACTCATTGCGCATATCTGCAACCGCAAATTTGGTGTCGGTGCAGATGGTTTGATTTTACTACGCAATCACACCGATTACGATTTTCAGATGATTTATTTCAATGCCGACGGGCGCGAAAGTAGCATGTGCGGCAATGGCGGACGTTGTATCGTTGCCTTTGCGAAGCATTTGCAAGTCATCGAAAATCAAGCGACTTTCTTAGCGATTGACGGCGCACACGAAGCACGTACTGTAGGTAAAATAGTAGAACTAAAAATGAGCGATGTCCAACAAACCCAATCTGGCGAAGGTTTCTATACGCTCAATACAGGTTCACCGCATTACATCAAATTTGTGGATAGTGTCGCGGAAGTTGATGTATTTGCTGAAGGCAAAACGATACGAAATAGCCCAACTTTCAAAGCGGAAGGTATTAACGTTAATTTTGTCGAAGCCATAGGCAGGGGCATCCGCGTAGCCACCTACGAGCGTGGTGTAGAAAACGAAACACTCTCTTGCGGAACGGGTGTAACTGCCGCAGCCTTAGCGTATTATCTTGAAAATGGATATAGTGTAGGTCATACCATTCCGGTGGAGACGAAAGGGGGAAATTTGGAAGTACGTTTTCAGCCGAGTGAGGAGGGTTTTTCGGATATTTGGTTGTGTGGAGCGGCGGAATTGGTGTTTGAGGGCATTTGGAAGTCCAGCTAAAATTTTGTATTTTTAAATATTCTTGAATAATTCAATTAGAGAATTAATATGAGTACAATATTTATTGAAATTGATAATAATTATGTCGCTAATCATTATCCGAGAGATATGACAGATGAGGAGTTTTTCCAATTTTGTATGGATAATAAAAACACTCGTATTGAGCGTGATAAAAATAGAAATATAATCATTACGCCTCCAGTTACTTTTGACTCCGGTAAACGCGAAAGCGATATTATTGCAGACGTAAAATTTTGGTGTAGAAAAAATGGTGGAAAAGCACTTAGCTCCGCTGCCGGATTCACCTTACCGAATGGTGCCATACGTTCCCCCGATGCTTCATGGATAAGCCTTGAACGACTCGCCAAAATGCCTGCATCCGAAAAGTCAAAATTTGCGGCTATCGTACCCGACTTCATAGTAGAAGTTCGCTCCAAGTCAGATTGACTTAATTTACTGAAAGACAAGATGTTGGAATGGATAGAAAATGGCGTGCGCCTTGCATGGCTCATTAACCCGAAAGCAGAAATGACTTACATTTATCGCGAAAATGGCAGCATTGAAATACTCGAAAACTTTGACCGCGTATTGACGGGCGAGGATGTGATGGAGGGCTTTAAATTTGACTTGACTATGCTGAAGAAAGAGTAATTCGCAATAGAACACGGATTAAGCGGATTGAACGGATAACGCGGATTTTTTTCTAATGTAACGTGAAAGTAGTACGTATTTTTTATTAAATTAATAATTATTTATATCCGACTGAAAATAAACCTTATAGGTTTTGAAAACCTATAAGGTTTCACGCGAATTTAGTCGTAAAAAAATCCGCATTATCCGCTCAATCCGCATTATCCGTGTTCTATTCACGTTAAAAAACGCACTAATCCGTGTCCAACCTCATTTTCCGAAAAATATCCCAACACACCACACCCACACACACCGAAATATTCAGCGAATGCTTCGTTCCAAACTGCGGCACTTCGATACAAGCATCAATCATCTGCATCACCTCCTCTCCTACTCCTTTCACTTCATTTCCAAATACAACAGCATATTTCCCATTCGTATCTACCTCAAAATCTTGGAGTTGTACGCTGCCCTCCGCTTGTTCGATGGCGAGTATCGTGTAGCCTTGTTTGCGTAAATCTTGAATCGCGTCCGTCGTTTTTTCAAAATATTGCCAATCCATTGACTCGGTCGCACCAATGGCGGTTTTCAAGATTTCCCGATGTGGGGGCTGCGCCGTAATACCGCACAAGTACACACTCGCACACGCAAAAGCATCGCCCGTGCGAAAGGCAGAACCAACATTTAACCCACTTCGTACATTGTCCAAGACGATGACGAGCGGCGTTTTTTCCTGTAATTTGAACTCGGTAGGTGAGACGCGATTGAGTTCTTTTAATGATAATTTTCTCACGTTACGTTATTTCATTTCCGCATAATATTTGAAGAAATGCGGTATCGTTTCGATGCCTTTATAATAATTAAAAACGCCATAATGCTCGTCGGGCGAATGGATATTATCCGAATCCAAACCGAAGCCCATTAAGACTGTTTTTACATTTAAAATTGTTTCAAATAAAGAGACAATCGGGATGCTACCGCCGCTGCGTTGTGGTAGCGGAGCTTTGCCGAAGGCTTCTTTCATAGCTGCGGCTGCGGCTTTATATTCGACTGAATCTGTGGGCGTTACCGCCGGCAAACCGCCGTGATGTGGCGTCACTTTGACTGTCACCGAGTCGGGCGCGATGCTCTCAAAATGCTTAGTAAAAAGTTCCGTAATTTTCTCGTCGGTTTGATTCGGAACGAGGCGCATACTGATTTTGGCGAATGCCTTTGAAGGCAAAACCGTTTTCGCCCCTTCTCCGATATATCCTCCCCAGATACCGTTCACATCGAGCGTCGGACGTATGGAAGTGCGCTCTAAGGTCGTGTAACCTTTTTCACCGCGTATATCGTTGATTTTCAGGTCATTTTTATAATATTCGAGGTCAAATGGAGCTTTGTTCATTTCCGTGCGTTCGGCGTCGCTGACCGTCTCCACGTCATCGTAAAAACCCGGTATGGTGATGCGATTATCTTCGTCCTGCATCGAAGCAATCATTTTCGCCAAGACATTAATCGGATTGGCTACTGCGCCGCCATATACACCTGAGTGCAGGTCGCGGTCTGCGCCCGTCACTTCGACTTGCACATAACTCAAACCACGCAAGCCCGTTGTAATTGACGGCACATCATTGGCAATAATTGACGTATCAGAAACCAAGCAAACATCCGCCGCAAGTCGCTCCTGATTGGCTTCGATAAACGCACCAAGATTGTCCGAGCCGACCTCTTCTTCGCCCTCTATCATAAACTTGACATTGCAAGGCAGCGCGTCATTTTTCATCATCATTTCAAACGCCTTGATGTGCATGTACATCTGCCCTTTGTCGTCACATGCGCCGCGTGCGAAAATCGCGCCGTCGGGATGCAATTTGGTCTTTTTAATCACCGGTTCGAAGGGCGGCGAAGTCCACAAATCGAGTGGGTCGGGCGGCTGCACATCGTAATGCCCATAGACCAAAACGGTGGGCAGCGCATCGTCCACGAGTTTTTCGCCATATACGATAGGATGTCCCGGCGTAGCGCAAATTTCGACCTTATCCGCACCCGCAGCCACGAGCGCATCGCGCACAAACTCCGCAGCACGCGCCACATCCGCCGAAAAAGCAGAGTCCGCACTAACGGACGGAATCCGAAGCAGGTCGAGTAATTCGTTTAAGAAACGGTCTTTGTGGGTGTCAAGGTAGGTATTTAGTGCTTGCATTTTTTTTGTATTAATGTTGAATTTTGAATGATGAATTTTGAATGACACAAATTACTGTAAATCAATTCCTTTCAAACCTCACATTTCCACAAGGAAATTGTCATTCCGTCTCCGTTGAACCGAGAGAATCTGTGATGGCTTGGCACGATGTCAGACATGTAGAGAAAATTCATGAATTTTCTCTACATGTCTGAATGATGATATATTCAATTTAAATCGGAGAGCGAAGATAGGGAATTTTGTGGGGAATTTAAGGCGTCTTTTTTATGCTTTTCGTAGTATTGTTTGAGCCAGCAGTGGGCGATGTCGTGGTTTTTATCAAGGTAACTCGCAAATTCATCTTCTTTTTCACAGATATAATTTTGTGGAAATCCAATTACCACATAATCTCCCCCTCCAATACCTCTTATTGTATCCGAATTAATATCAAATCTCACTTCATACGATAAAAAACCGAGATGTCTGACCCAGAAGTACTCCTCATGTTTTGGGAAAAACGTAAAGCTAATTGTTTCATTATCATGAAAAGTTCCAGCGGAATCAAGGTCAAACGGTTCTAAGTAACATTCACTGTATTTTAATAACTGACCACCGCCTTTTATACTCGCATTACCGTGCTCGTCAAACGACGGAGGAATTGCAGTTTGGTCTTTACCCTCCTCAAACATTCTTCTTAATTGCATTGAATCCCAACCCACTAAATGTAGTCTTTCCTTTTCGTGATTCAAAGCATACAACACCCATCTCGCCGTATCATACTTCCCCTCCAAATGATACTTTTTGATAATTTCAGGATAATCATCTAAGCAATTTTTTTCTTTAAAAAAGGTATTTTTTACTACGAAAATTAACAAGAGAAAAACGACGATTGCGAGTGTAATTTGAATGATATTTTTCATGGAAATTGGTTTTATGAACGTTGAAAATGTAGGGTGCAGTTCTAAATTGTTCCCATACCTTAAAAAGTCCAAAAGCTCTAAAAGCAACCGTCTTGCTGAATTTATTTCAGTATCTCCCATGCGACAAGGCACAATGTCATTGCGTAGCCTTCAATTTTAGTATTTTCAGCAACACACAGGAATTATAGTTTTTGTTTGGGTTCAGTTTTTCATAGCATGGGAGATACTGAAACGAGTTCAGCAAGACGGTTGATTTTTGGGTTTGTTATTTTCTATGGTAGCCACCGATTTGTGACACACTCAAATAAATTTAGAAAGACGTTTTCGTTTGAGAGGATGATCGTATTTAGGAACAGTTTAGAACTTCGCACAAAATATCTCATTCTAAACACCTCTCTCAAATATTTTATTGTTACTTTGATAGCCAAAACAGCCGCTACACGCTATAAACGTTGCAAATCTGACAATAAACCTTTAAATTAAGGGCTTTAATTACAATATGTTCGCCAAATTAGATGTTGAGCGTTTTTTGATTACAAGTTAATTGAAAATTAATTTATAATTACCTAAAATTCAAACATTTAAAAAAATAAAAATAAATAAATTACTCGCGTTCAATTTGTAATTTTGAATTTGGCGAACATATTGTAATTAGACTTTATTCAACAAATAAATTGGCTACTCAATGAAAAGTATTGCTCAAAGCATACCAAAATCGCTCATCTACGAAGTCGTGGACGGTCAACCCATATATTACAAGGGTTACAAAGATTATTTGAATGGTGAAAAACAAATAGAAGAAATCATGGGATGTAGTTATATACAATCCTTAATTGTTACGGCTTTGGTATGTCTCTTAGGTACACAATTAGATAAAAAATACCAAGTATTGACCAGCGAGGTCGGGCTGCAATTCAAGGAGAAAAGAAGACGAGCAGCAGATATTGCGATTTTTGAAAAAGCAGAATTAAAAAAGGTAAAAGACCCGAATAAATACCTGAATATACCGCCTAAAATCGTTATCGAAGTGGACATAAAAGCAGAGCCAGAAAAAGCAATGGATACGCTCAGTTATTTCCATAAAAAAACCGATGAATTATTGAATAATGGCGTAGAAAAAGTCATTTGGATATTTACCGATTCGCGAAAAGTAATGATAGCTGAAGAAGCCGCATCATGGCAAATCTCAGACTGGTCAGTAGATGTCGAAATCATTGATAGCATAAAAGTTAACATCGAAAAATTGATTGATATTGATTGAGGAACGCGTCAAATTTAGCCAATCGTATAAAAAAAATAACTTCTTCATTTGAGGTAGATTATTTTCTTCCTCTTCCCTAAACTTATTTATGCCGCGTTCCTAACACCGAAATATCGAAGCCACTAGATTTGAAACTACCAAAAAAATTGCTTAACCTTGCAGGATGCAAGCAACTGACCAAAACGAGGAATTTATCGAAGAGCTAAACTTTGTGACCGATCCAAAGCAGCAGCCGATTCGTATAGATAAATACTTGGTAAATAAAGTAGAGCGAGTCACACGAAACAAGGTACAAAAAGCCATTCGTGACGGCTCGGTATTGGTCAACGGGAAAACCGTAAAGCCCAACCACAAACTCAATGGCGGCGATAAAATCAAGGTTCACCTCAACAAACCTATCAGAGAAGGCGTTGCATTGCCCGAAAATATACCGCTTGACATCCGCTACGAAGACGATGATTTATTGGTACTCTACAAACCGCCCGGCATGGTAGTACATCCCGGTATTGGCAACCACACGGGTACGCTCGTCAATGCGCTGGCGTATCATTTTCGGGATTTGCCCGTTCTGGAAGGCAACCGTTCTGACCGCCCCGGTATCGTGCATCGTATTGATAAAAACACGTCTGGTTTGATGCTCGTTGCTAAGACGGATTTTGCGATGTCACACCTTGCCAAGCAGTTTTTTGACCATACGATACACCGCCGCTACATAGCCCTTGTATGGAGCGAACCCTCTGAAAATGAGGGAACTATCACCACAAATATCGGACGCCACCAACGCCACCGCTTGCAAATGACGACCTTTGACCCCGAAGAGGGCGAAGGCAAACACGCCGTGACACATTATAAAGTTTTGGAGCGCATGTACTACGTCAGTTTGGTCGAATGTAATCTCGAAACAGGGCGTACCCATCAGATTCGGGTGCATATGAAATCCATTGGTTGCCCGGTATTTAATGATGAACGATATGGCGGCGACCGCGTCTGTAAAGGCACGGTTTTTACCAAATATAAACGCTTTGTAGAAAATTGTTTTGACCTAATGCCACGTCAGGGATTACACGCTAAAGAACTCGGTTTTGTGCATCCGACCACAGGAAAAAACATGTTTTTTGATAGCGAATTGCCGGAAGATATGCAGGCAGTGCTGATACGGTGGCGCACGTACTTGGCAGGAAGAACGACTTGAGAAAAGAGAGGTGGGATGAGAGATGAGAGATGAGATAGTTTTTTCATTCTCACTTCTCTTGTCTCACCTCTCACCTCTCACCTCCTCTTCCCTTATTCTACGACAAACTCTACCGTGTAATCATCTGGAAGTTTCGGGACGACAACCCAATTCATGCTAAAGCGTAGTGACTCGCAGGCACCGCAAGCATTGACACCGACTGTGTAAATGTATTTTTTCAAATCATCGTCTTGCATCACAATGCGGTCAAAACCGACATTGCACGCACCATCGGCGTAGAGTCCGAGCAGGGTATAAACATTAAAGTCGATTTCAGGGAGGGTGCTGCCTACACATTCGGGCGTATTGACGGGCAAAATACCAAGTCCCTGAAAAGCCGTACTATCTCTGATAACATATTGAGGCTCAAGCGCACCAACATCTGAAAAACACGCCCCAAAATCCAATTCAGACGCAATTATACCGCCCACCGTATCGAAATTGTCCTCGCAATCATCTACACAACCGGAGTTGGTCATAGAGAAAATCAATACAAAAATTATAGTTAAAAAATACGTCAACTTAGTCATGGTAATAGTTTATTTTTAATGGTTAATGATGCTGTTTAGGAAAATATTGTGCCAACTCGTTATCAGTGATTTTTAATTTTCGTATAATAACATTATTTTATTTATAAAAAACAAAAAATGAATAATTCTCAAAATAAAATTATGTTTAATCACGTAGCTTTAGTCACTTGTACTATTTTCGCTTTAGTGTTAGGAGCTTGTACCCCTACCCCATCCGACTCCGAAAATATAAAATCGACCATCGAAGCCGACCTATATATCACCATACTCGGTACTGCACAAGACGCAGGCTACCCCCAAACAGGTTGCAAGAAAGCCTGTTGTAATTTATTTTGGAACAGAAAAACGGAGCGCGAATATCCCGTATCATTAGGCTTGACAGATGTGAAATCGGGTAAAAAATATTTGTTTGAAGCAACGCCTGATATTAAATTCCAATTAGAACAATTATCCGAAAAAAATAACACACAAACATTCGTTCCTGACGGTATTTTTCTCACACATGCACACATTGGACATTATGCGGGTTTGATGGATTTGGGGCATGAAGTCATGGGCGCGAAGGGCGTACCCGTGTATGCGATGCCGCGTATGAAATCGTTTTTGGAAACTAACGGTCCGTGGAGTCAATTGGTCGAAATAGGCAACATTAATTTAATACAACTCACTAACAACCAACCAGTTGACTTAGAAAACGGTATTAAAGTAACACCTTTTCATGTACCGCATCGCGACGAGTTTTCAGAGACAGTCGGTTATAGAATTGAAGGAAAAAAAGGGGCGGTTTTATTCATTCCCGACATTGATAAATGGGCGAAATGGGAACGCGATATTGTAGAAGAAATTCGCAAAGTAGATAGGGTGCTAATCGACGGTACTTTTTTAAAAAACGGCGAATTGCCCAACCGTGATATGAGCCAAATCCCCCATCCATTTGTAGAAGAAAGTATGGAGTTATTCGAGGATTTGCCGGCAGACGAAAAACAAAAAATTATATTTATACATTTTAACCATACTAATCCGTTGATATGGGACGCTGCGGAAATTGAGCGTGTCGAAAAAGTAGGTTTTCAGGTGGCACGACGAGGGAGCATCATTGAGTTGTAAAGTGAATAAATGTGTAAATGAGGTAAAAATATTTACTCATCTAATCATTGGAGTGTGTAAAATATTAGGGGGCAATCAGATATGAAATGTCAAAACACCTAACTACTGTACACGTTTGATTTTGCCACAAAGACACAAAGTATGAGTATTCGAAAAAGATGAAATTTAATTTCTTTCACTTAAAGTAGACTCATCATTTACTCATTTAATTAAATTTCAATATATTCCCCATTTGATAGCAGGTTCGGCAGCGCGGTTCGTAGGCTTCTTTTTCGCCCAAAACAACTGTGCCGCCTTCTTGTGTGAGTCGGTACGAATGCGTGGCGAGATTGCCGCAATGTTGGCAAATTGCGTGTACTTTGGTGATATATTCGGCAACGGCAAGGAGGTTGGGCATCGGTCCGAAGGGCTTGCCACGAAAGTCCATATCCAAGCCCGCGATAATGACGCGAATGCCTTTGATAGCGAGTTCTTGACAAATATCCGTGAGGTCGGTATCAAAAAATTGAGCCTCATCAATACCCACTACATCTACCTCGTTGGTGAGCATGAGTAGGGCTTTTGAGTTTTCTATTGGCGTAGAAACGATGTGGTTTTTATCGTGCGAAACGATTTTTTCCTCATCGTAGCGTGTATCAATTTTGGGTTTAAAAATCTCTACGCGCTGATTGGCGATACGGGCGCGTTTGAGGCGGCGAATGAGTTCCTCCGTCTTGCCGGAAAACATCGAACCGCAGATGACCTCTATCCATCCGCTGCGTTGACCTTTAAAATGTGGTTCTAAAAACATAATTGATTTTTGGCTTTTGATTGGAAGATTTTTGACTGCTTTGTTTTGTAGGGCAAAATGTTATTTAAATCAAAAATCACTGCATCAAAAACCACTAAGTATTCGCGTCAAATTTAGTTCGTCTAAAAAAAATAACGACGCGAAAAATGTACATTTATTTAATTCCTGATACTAATTTCTTAAAATGTAGTATTTTTGGCACTTTGATTGCTAATTGGGTTTGAGGAAATTGGGGTATTATCTAATTGGGCTAACGATAAAATAGTTTAATTACTGGACTTTGGACATTGGGTAATTAGGTAAATCGCTCATTATCAATAATTTACGTTAATTTGCATTTTATTTTAAATTAACTTTATTAC
>ENA-ORXT01000902-ORXT01000902.1-marine-metagenome-genome-assembly--contig:-NODE-902-length-43032-cov-9.213828_pt1 | contig 43032 bp, 33 predicted proteins | sample MGYA00237868_ERZ511482 | MGnify/ENA metagenome assembly ERZ511482
CATTTCCATTTCCATTTCCATTTTCATTTTCATATTTTCATATTTTCATTTTCATTTTCATTTTCATTTTCATTTTCATTTCCATTTTCATTTTCTCATTTCCATTTTCTCATTTTCATTGTTCAATTTAGGTTTGCTACAATACCTTCGGCTTAATAATGGCATCACTATCCACGACCCCATCTTTCAGCCGAACAATACGATGACTGTGTTCGGCAACATCTTCTTCGTGCGTAACCATAATCACCGTATTGCCCTCACTATGAATTTTACTAAAAAGTTCAATGATTTCTTCAGACGTTTTACTGTCCAAGTTTCCAGTAGGTTCATCGGCAAGAATAATCGAAGGAGAATTGATAAGCGCACGAGCAATGGCAACCCGTTGCCGCTGACCACCCGACATTTCATTGGGACGATGATCCATACGTTCACCCAAACCAACAGCTTCCAACATCGCTTCCGCTCGCTCTACTCGTAACTTTTTACCAATGCCTGCATAAATCAGCGGCATAGATACATTTTCAATTGCCGAAAGTCGAGGAAGCAAATTGAAAGTCTGAAAAACAAAACCAATTTCTTTGTTCCGTATGTCTGCCAACTCACTCTCCGATAATTGGGATACGTTTTTTTTATTCAGTACATACAAACCATCCGAAGGCGTATCCAAACAACCAATCATGTTCATTAATGTAGATTTGCCTGAACCCGAAGGACCCATCAAAGCCAAATACTCATTTCTTTCAACAGTCAAATCAATTCCATTCAGTGCCTTAATAATGTGTTCACCCATCTGATAATATTTGGAAATACCTTGTAGGGTGATGATTTGATTGTCCATACTATACTGTTTGTTGGTTTGGTAAAATTAAGAGGTTTTATACAAATGCTTCTTTTTGTAATAAAAATTTTTATAAAAAGGCAAAAAAATAACAATACCATTTTTAGTATTTGTACACAATCTTTTGCAATTAACTGATTATCAGTTTTTTATATTTTATTTAAGATGTGTTAAACGGTACAATCTGAAAAATGTGTGCTTTTTCTGTCCATTTTATCACCGCATCTTTGTCTTGTTGTTGTAAAACAAATATTACGTTGTATCAAATCTCGAGAGTTTAAAATTTCAAATTAACCTATAAATAAAATATTTAAGATGAAGAAGTTATTTTTATTATCCCTATTGATGGGCGTGTTCTTTGTAACACAAGCACAAATTGATCCATTTGGTGGAGATGTTGAAACAGAGTTTGCCTTGTTTCAGAGCATCACAGAAGGTTGCTTAGATAATTCCAGTGCAGACGATTTCCCCAATCTGGAAGACCTATATATATTTATAGAAACCAATTGTGAGTTCGGTAATCCATTCGGAGGAGGAGGAGATGATCCTTTTGGCGGTGGAAATGATGATCCTTTTGAAACCGACAGCATTCAAATAGAAATCATTTTTGCAGAATTGTCTGCTGAATTTCCAGATTGTTTGGCAAATTATACTGTCACTGATTTTGCTTCTGTAGATGAGTTGTTCATCTTCGTTTATGTATCAGGTAATTGTATTGAAGGATTTCCTGAAGATTCTTTATGGATTGGTGAAGAGTCAACAATAGAAGATGAGTTTGCCTTTTTACAATTGTGTTTCCCAAACTGTTTGGCGAATTATACAGCCGCTGATTTTGCGGATGTAGAAGCTTTGTATGATTTTGTTTACAGCGATGAAGCTTGTATCGAAGAAGCAGAAGGTTACGAGTGGGAAGAAGCTGAATTAATTGCCAATGAGTTGGCTTGGATGCAGGAAATTTATCCAGATTGTTTGGCTAATTATACTGCTGCCGATTTTGAAACACTTGATGAACTTTATGAATTGGTATATGGCGTAGATGGTTGTGAAGCTGATTTTTGGGGAGAAGATTCAACTTGGACTGAGTATGGTGTAGCCGAAGGATTGGCTTTCTTACAAAGTATCACTGATGGTTGTTTGGATAATTCAACAGCCGACGATTTTGCAGACTTAGATGAATTGTATGTTTTCTTTGAAACCAATTGTGATTTTGATGCTCCTGGAGAAGAAGATGGCGAAATGCCTGGCGATTTAGACGATTGGTTGGGCGACAGCTATCCGAATGGACCTGAAATTGATTTTGTTTTTGGAGACGATGACGAAGTAATTGGTGTCGAAATTTCAAATGGTGTCTCTATTACCTTTGATGAAAATGCTGTAATCATTAGTATTGCTGGCTTAACTGCCGATAACCTTCCTGCTGACATTGAGACTTATTTAACAGAGAACGGATATATAGACGGAGTGACAGATGTTACTGTAACAGAAGATGAAGATGGAAACATTGTCATCGTAGTTACGGTTGAAGTAGACGGTGGGAAATCAAGTGATGTAATTACTTTAAGCTTTGATATTGACGGCAAATTATTAAGTTCTGATGCAGTAGCATCTGGAATCAATACCATTACCGACTTATCTATTAAAGGTTATCCAAACCCAACGACAGATCAATTGTTTGTTACTGCTGGAAGCGCAATTGAAAATATTGTCTTAATCAACCCAATAGGTCAAGTAGTTTATACCGCAAATCCTATAGCGACACAAACTAGGATTTCATTAGAAACACTTCCTACAGGAATGTATATCCTTAAAGTTACAACCGAAGAGGGCGTGAAAGGAATGAACATTCTTAAGAAATAAGCAAAAAGTATTTATTTACTGATGTAAGTAGTCTGACAAAAATAAGTTGACAATTAACTGCCAATTATTTTGAGTGCCTTATGAGGCGTTATTTTACCGCATAGCCTTAGCTACGTGGAAAAATCACAACAATTAAGTCACCAAAAGAATGACAGAGAATTGTTAAGTTATTTTTGTCAGACTACTTAACTAGAATAAACTAAGTGGATTTAGTATAAGCCTCAAAGTCAAAATATTGACTTTGGGGCCTTTTTTATTTGGTGAAATTTGTTGAAGTGCATAAAGTCATATCAATTCAATAATTAATACTATCTTTGCGTGCTTAAAATTCCACTATATTGAAACTTAATCGAGTTATTCTCTTTGAAAGTCAATATTTTCTTAAAATTTATTTTTAACGGAAACTTGCTAGACAAGCTAAGTGGCATTCATTAACCTTTTAAATAAGTTAAACTATGGCAGTAAGAATGAGACTGCAGCGACAAGGTCGCAAAAGAAGACCCTATTACCACATCGTAATCGCCGACGCAAGAGCTCCTCGTGATGGTCGTTACATTGAGCGTATAGGTATGTACAATCCAACAACAGTTCCCGCAACCATTGAGTTGGATAGAGACAAGGCTTTGGATTGGTTGGCTAAAGGTGCCGAACCAACAAAAACAATAAATGCCATCTTACGTTTCAAAGGGGTATTGTACAAAAAACATCTTATGCGTGGCGTGAAAAAAGGCGCTATGACAGAAGAACAAGCAGAAGCTAAATTTCAAGAATGGTTAGAAGTCAAAGAGAGCAAAATCGCTCAAAGGGTTCAAAACGCTGCTCAAGGAATTGTGGATGCAGATGCAAAACAAACTGCTGCTGAAAAAGAAGCTCGTTTGGCTAGACGTCCTGATCTAGCGGCTGCGGCTGCAGCAGAAGCACCAGTTGTCGAAGAGGCTCCTGTAGTTGAAGAAGCTCCTGTAGCGGAAGCACCAGTTGTCGAAGAGGCTCCTGTAGTTGAAGAAGCTCCTGTAGCTGAAGAAGCTCCTGTAGCGGAAGCTCCAGTTGTTGAAGAACTTGAAGAAACGGTATCTCTTATAGAGGATGTTAGTTTAGAAGAGGTTGAAACAGGTGGAGGAGCATTGGTATCAGATGAACCTGCTTTGTTGGTTGAAGAGGTTCAAGAAATTGAGACGGTTACTGTACAAACAGATGATCTTAGAAAAATTGAGGGAATCGGTCCCAAAATTGCTGAATTGTTGACAAGCAAAGGGTATCCTACTTTTAAAGCTTTATCTGAAGCAAAACCAGAAGACATTAAGGCGATTTTAGTAGAAGCTAGTTTGGGTTCTCACGTTCCTGATACTTGGCCAAAACAAGCAGAAATGGCTGCCAATGGTCAATGGGATGAATTGAATAAATGGCAGGATGAACTGGACGGCGGTAAAGTCGTTTCGTAATTGATCTGTCTCACAAGATAAACACTAAATATGAACTACACGAGTGTAGGAAAATTTGGAAAAAGTTATGGCCTCAAAGGAATGTTGAAAACATCCTTTGAGGCTTTTTTTATCCAATTTATTGAAGAATTGCAAATTGTTTTTATTGAAATAAAAGCAGAAAAGGTTCCTTATTTCATAGATGAAATTGATCGACATGGCAATGGAACTTATTACCTCAAATTTGAAGGAATTGATTCTAAAGAAGAAGCATATAATTTTACCAATAAAGAAATTTTTGTAGATGCTGATAAATATCCTGACTTTTCTATAGAAGAAGTAGAAGCAGCTGAGTGGGATTACTTATTGGAGTATGTTGTTGTTGAGGATGAAAAGCAAATAGGAGAAATTACCGAAATATTTTATATGCCACATCAAGATATGATGGAAATAAAGATGCCAGACAACCAGACCTTTTTAATGCCTTTACACGAAAATTTAATCGTCCAAATTAATAAGGACCAAAAAACCATTCATCTTGATATCCCTGATGGATTATTGGAACTGTAAAACTTAAGTAGTCTGACAAAAATAAGTTGACAATTAACTGCCAATTATTTTGAGTGCCTTATGAGGCGTTATTTTACCGCATAGCCTTAGCTACGTGGAAAAATCACAACAATTAAGTCACCAAAAGAATGACAGAGAGTTGTTAACTTATTTTTGTCAGACTACTTATACGAATCCAAATAGACTTTTAACTTGTATGTACCAGCAAACAATAGCATTGTTTTTTAAAGGCTTCGTCTTTGCAGCGAACCAAACAACTTCAAAAATGTTAATAGTCTTATGAATAATGAATTTAACAAACTAACTCCCGAAGAAGAATACGTAATTGAGCGCAAAGGAACAGAGCGTCCTTTTACAGGTGAGTATTATCAATTTAAGGCAAAAGGTTTGTTTTCTTGTCGCCGTTGTAATGCGCCCTTATACCTTTCGCATCATAAATTTGATTCAGGCTGTGGTTGGCCTAGTTTCGATGATGCCATTCCCGATGCAGTAAAAAAGAAGCTAGATGCCGATGGGTCTCGAACCGAAATTTTATGTGAAAACTGTGATGGTCATCTTGGTCACGTATTTGAGGGGGAGCGGTTTACCTTGAAAAATTCTAGACACTGTGTCAATTCACTTTCAATGCGTTTTGTACCTGTCGAAGAAATGTCGATAGAAAGGGCAGTATTGGCTTCTGGTTGCTTTTGGAGTAAACAATATTATTTGGATAGGCTTCCTGGCGTCATCGCTACTCGAGTTGGATATACAGGTGGAAGTTCACCTGCTGCTCCAACTTATAGAGAGGTCAGTTCTGGGCTAACTGGACATGCCGAGGCAATTGAAGTGTTTTTTGATAAAACAATGATTTCGTACGAAGACATCTTGAGTCATTTTTTTGAACAGCACAATCCAACTATAAGCAGCAAACAAGGAGAAAACAACAGAGGTAAATATCGTTCTGCTGTTTTTTTTACAAATCAAACGCAAAAAGAAGTTGCGGAAAATAAAATCAACCAATTAAAACAAGAAGGGGAGGTTCTTACAGAATTAACCCCAGCATACGAATTTTATGGAGCAGAAGAACATCACCAAAAATATTACGATAAATTAGGCAAGACTCCCCAAGAGTAGTTTATATGCTCTACCCAAATACCAAAGGATGTAAACCTATAACCAAACACCTATTTTAATAAAAAAGGATTAATTTTGGTTAATTGCATACAACTGTAACAAAAAAGTATTGTATAATCAAATAAAAGAAAATATATTACTGTTCTAAATAGACAAATGCGCAATCACTTACTAAATTATATCATAGTTGCTTTACTTTTATTAAGTAGCACCGAAGGTAATGCGCAGTTGGCGCCTCATTTTAGTCAAGCGGTTTGGCAACAAGCGGTACACAATCCAGGAGCAGTTGGCAACGAAACGGCTTTGAGGCTCAACGGAATAGTAAGAGCGCAATGGCTTGGTTTGAATGGAAGTCCAATGACTCAAGTTGTTTCTGCTGATTTGCCCATTCCACTTTTTAATATAGGAATTGGGTTTGTTGCTCAAAATGAAAGTTTGGGTGCGTTCAAACAAAGCAGCTTTCGGTTCAACAGTTCATTCAAATTAATCAACAACAGTCGATTGCTGGCAATTGGGGTTGGGGTAGGAGTCAAGCAAGCACGGTTAGACGGAAGTCTATTGATTACACCAGAAGGTAGTTATGATGAAAACATCATTGATCACCGTGACGCACTGCTCGATGAGCAAGCTACTCAATCTATAATTCCTTCAGTGGATTTTGGGGTGTATTATCGAGATCAATCTTGGGAAGCAGGGGCGATAGTCGGTCAAATAATTCCCAGTCGTTTTAAGTTGGGTGTAAACAATGCTTCGACCATTGGATTAGAACCCATTTTTCAAGCCTATCTTAATCGAATCATTTCTTTGGGCTATAATTTTGAAATAAAACCGACCGTTTGGATGTATTCCAATTTAAAAAGCACTCAAATGACAGTAGGTTTACTTTTTGGGTATCAAAAAAAGATTGATTTGGGTATTTTTGTAAGAGGATATAATAAACAAAGTATTGATGCGTTAATTGCAACGGTAGCCTATAACGTAAATGATAGATTAAGGGTTGCCTATGGGTATGATTATCCATTGTCAAATTTGAATAATTTTACCAAACAATCACATGAATTTACAGTCACACATCATATTTATAGCTTATTTGGCGGTAAAAAAGGTAAAATAATATACAATCCAAGATTTTTATAGAAAAAGCGACACTTATTAACTATTTACAAGCCTATTTTTTTTTGGTTAGTAGTAAAACTTCGTTACTTTTACACATCTTTGGAAAATATGGCTAATTGGTTTTCTAATTTGTATTGAAATTAAATTTAAAATAATAAAATGAACAGGTTAATTTTTTCAGGAATTATCTTAGTTTGTATTGCAGCAGTTTTTGGTAGTTGTTCTTCTTCAACAGAGATGGACGGTCAATTAACAGGCGTTGAACGTGATACAGAATGGCAAGGAATCAATCCTTATGGAATGTCTTACATTCCTTCTGGTACGTTTACAATGGGACAGTCTGATCAAGACATCAACTTTACCATGACCCAAAAGAACAAATCTGTATCGGTTCAAGGATTTTTTATGGACAATACAGAAATAACCAATAAGGAATACCGTCAGTTTACCAACTGGGTACGTGATTCTATTGCGCTTACAATGTTGGATATGTATACAACAGATGAAATGGGCAACCAGCAACTAGATTGGTCTTACCCTATTGATTGGGAATCTGGTTCAGAAGATGCAATGTCTCTAGGTGATATGTATTATCAAGGAGATGATGTTCTTTTTGGCAAGCAGGAACTAAATCCTTCGAAGTTAAAATATGAATATCAAAAATTTGATCTTAGAGGGTATTCTCAAGCAAAGGATGATCCAAATGTAAAACGTAGTGATTTCATTGAGGTTAGAGAGTCTCAGATACTTCCAGACAAATTGTGCTGGGTAGCAGATTTCTCTTACTCTTACAATGATCCAATGACTCGTCAATATTTTGATCACCCTGCTTTTGACGATTACCCTATTGTAGGGGTTACTTGGCACCAAGCTGATGCTTTCTGTTCTTGGAGAACTCAGTTCTGGAACCAAACAGCTCGTGCCAATGGTGAGCAAGAAATTGAAGATTTCCGTTTGCCTACAGAGTTAGAGTGGGAGTATGCCGCTCGTGGAGGTCTGGAAGGCGCTCCATACCCTTGGGGAGGTCCTTATATCAGAAACCGTCAAGGATGTTTGTTGGCAAACTTTAAGCCTGGTCGTGGTAACTATCCTGAAGATGGTGGATACTACACAGTAAAAGTAGGTTCTTACCACCCGAATGATTATGGCTTGTATGATATGTCTGGAAACGTTGCAGAATGGACTTCTACTGCATTTTTTGAAGAAGGGTACAATTTTAACCACGATCAAAACTCAGAAATCGCTTACCGATATGCACCTGGTGTAGATGTTCCAGTTACCGAAACACGTGTTGTTATGCGTGGGGGATCTTGGAAAGATGTTGGGTACTATCTTCAAACGGGAACACGTCACTGGGAATATGCGGATACCAGTAAATCTTATATCGGATTCCGTAGCTCTCTTACTTTCTTGGGACGTTCTATGTCTGACTTTAATCAATAAGTAAAATAAATAACCACAAGAATGATGAAGCTCAAAATCATCATTCTTGTGTTTTATTATAAATCCAAACTAATTACAAAACTTCTCTCTAAAACCTTGATAACCAATATCTTTTATAAAATAAAACGATAATGGTTTGGGTGGGTTTTGTCAATTTTTGAAATTTAAAATAATTAAATACAAACCAAATTAACTTAACAAAATTATGGCTTTTTACGAATCAAAAGGTTTTAAGTATTTCAAGAACTTTTTTATCGGTATGGGTGCTGCCTTCGTTATTTTTGGCGCACTATGCAAAATTCAACACTGGGAAGTAAGCTTCCTTGATATCCACATTATTGTGTGGGCAATGGTTGTTGAAGCGGTTATCTTCGCTCTCTTGGCATTACTTCCACCAGATAAAGACTACAAATGGGAACGAGCTTACCCTGAATTGATGGATAGCTCTATTAAAGTATCTAATAAAAAAGGTGCAGGAAAAGGACTTACAGCTAAATTAGACAATGCTATGGCGTCGAGTAAAATCGATGACAATTTGATTGCTAATTTCAGTACTAATATGAAATCTCTTAGCTCTAACATTGGTAAATTAACCAGTGCAGCTGATGTTTCTTCTGCTACTTCTGAGTATGCTGCAAATGCTAAAGCTGCTGCTGCTGCCTTAGGTGAAGTGAAAAATGCTTATTCTAAAGCAGCTTCTGTTGCTACTGATTTAGCAGGTGCTTCTGAAGGTACTCGTGAATACTATCAACAAGTTCAGAAAATTACGACCAACTTGGCGCAATTGAACACTGTTTACGAAATGGAGTTGCAAGACACCAATAACCACCTTAAAGCACTTAACAAATTCTATGGTAACTTGACCAATGCGGTTGAAAACTTAAATGAATCTGTTGAAGATACAAAACAGTATCGTTCTAATATGGCGACATTGAATCAAAACCTTGGTAAACTAAACAACGTTTATGGTGGTATGATCAACGCTATGAGTGGATCTTTGAAATAAACCTTATTTGCTGAACCGAAAAAAAGTAGATTAAAAAATGGCTATACCTAAGGATCCCAGGCAGCAGATGATTAATATCATGTATTTGGTACTAATCGCAATGTTGGCTCTAAACGTTTCCAACGAAATCGTAAATGCATTTAAGCTCTTGAACAAAGGCCTTAAATCGTCTAACGAATCGATAGACAATAAAATAACTGGATCTTTCAAACAGTTTGAAGCAGCTGTAGAAAAGAATCCCGAAGGACAAAAATATTTGGACAGAGCGTCTCAGTTGAATACTTATGCTGATGAATTCGTCTCTAAAATAGCTCAGTTGCAATCAGACATAAATATGGATGCTGCAAAAGGAGATGCTGCCAAATTAGATGAAGAAGGTCTTCCTGAAAAATTAGACAATCAAGATACGCCAACACGTATGATGATTGCCGATGGAGGTGCTGATAGAGTAGAAGCAATGATTACGGAATATCGCAACAAATTCATGAGCGCATTTGAAGGAGAGGACATCTCTGATGCTGATCGTACAGAGTTTGAAAGTGCGTTGCTATTAGCTGTAGGCGAACCATCTGAAAAAGCTGCAAAGAAAGGCTTGGGTTGGGCTGAAGAAACCTTCAACCAAATGCCATTGATTTCGGCTGTTACCCTTTTAGAGAAATTTAAAAGTGATGCCAAAAACAGTGCTGCTGCTGGTGTGGATATCTTGAAAAACAATGTATCTAAGGAAGAAATTCTTTATGATGCATTTGATGTTGCAATTGTACCTAGTGCAAGTAAGTTGATTCAAGGAGAGAAATTCTCTGCTGAAGTTTTCTTGACTGCTTCTAGTTCTGCTTCTAAACCAACTATTTCTATTAATAACAAAGGTTATTCTGTAGATGCTGGTGGACGTGCAACTTATGAAACCACTGCAAATTCACTTGGGAAGAAATCAATTACTGCAAACCTTACTTATAAAGATGGTTTTGGTAAAAGTAAAACATTGACTAAAAAGTTTGATTACGAAGTAGTTCCGCCACCAGATCACGTTCCAGTTGTTTCTGCAACTAAAATGAACGCTTTCTATATTGGAGTAGCTAATCCTGTTGCAGCTTCTATTACGGGGGTTCGTAACAATAAGACAAGTGTTTCAATGACTGGGGGATCAATTTCTCCGGAAGGAGCGGGTACTTATACAGTTACCGTTTCTTCGCCAGGTGAGGTTAATATCAATCTTTCAGGAACCAACGAACAAGGTAAAAAATTAAATTATAGTGTTCCTTTCCGTGCTAAGCGTATTCCTGATCCTGTACCAATGATTGGTAAGCAGCCAGGTGGTACAATAAAGAGTGGTAATTTTAAAGCGCAGCAAGGTTTGCGTGCAGTTTTAGAAGATTTCCTTTTTGATGCGAAATTTAAAGTTATTAGCTACGAATTGACTTTGGCTCGTCCAAGTCAGGATTTGAGAATTGCCATGAACCAAGGAGGAAAGTATGCTGGACAAGCCAATACGTTGGTCCAAGAAGCACGTCCTGGTGATGTCTATTATTTTGATAGAATTAAGGCGCAAGGTCCTGATGGTAAAAATCGTCAGTTGCCTTCTATCGTTTTTAAAGTAAACTAATATTAAATTCTAGATAGGAGACGCCAGATTTTTTAGGTTTCAAAATCAAGATGTTTTGAATATTTTTAGTTAAAAAGTCTGTTATCTCCTATCTAATATTTAAAATCGAGATTTAAACTTCTATGATAAGCAATAATCCAAAGTCTGGTATCGTTTCCTTATCAACAAATTTATAAACTGGGAAATATGAAGTATTTATTTAGTATGTTTTTTCTGTGCTTGACTTTTAGTGTTGGTCTTATGGCACAAGAGTCAAATGAGTCCAACGAAAATACTGCTGAAGAGGGAGATCGTTCAGGCTTGGATTTTGGAATAGAATTCCCTGAAGCCCTTGTTCAAGATGGTGCGTATGAAAAAGTTACCGAAAAAGAAAGAGTAGCTTTGCCATATGATCACGTAAGAGAAGCAGATGTTCTTTGGTCTAAAAGAGTATGGAGAGTAATTGATACGCGTGAAAAAATGAACCTTCCTTTTATAAATAAAGAGGCGCCTTTTATCAACGTATTACTCAAAATTATTGAAACCAATCCAGATGTTCAAATCTTTGACTCCGATGGGTTTTTCAACGAAGCTTTGGCGAACGACATTCGTGACCGTTTGTCTAGTGTAGATACAGTAGAGGTATATGACTACGATCTCGATGATTATGTAACCAAGGTTACGTACAACGAGTTTGATCCTACAGCTTTCTCAATGTTCCGTCTAAAGGAAGATTGGTTGTTTGACGAAGAAACGTCTATGATGGTTTGCCGTATTATGGGTATTGCGCCTATTAGAGATGTACGTAACGACGACGGAAGTGTGCGTGGTCAAGAAGCACTCTTTTGGGTTTACTATCCAGACTTGCGTAAATATTTGGTGAAATACGAAGCCTCGAATCCTTTTAATGATGCCATTCGCATGAACTGGCAACAAATGTTTGAACAGCGATTCTTTAGCAGCTATGTTATCAAAGAATCAAATCCTCGTGATAGAAGAATTGAAGACTACGCTACTGGTGGTGATGCATTACGTGAATCAGATCGCATTACTGAGCAAATTCTAGAAACTGAAGTGAATCTTTGGTCTTACTAGATTTAAAAATAGAAATTTATAAAAAAGCCTTATGCCTTGCGGTATAAGGCTTTTTTTTGCCTTTATCATAACTCCTTTCATCCTTAACGGAATATTCCGTAATCTCGAAATTCGAATATCATATTAAAATATAGTCGACCTTATCATTCGAATTTGTATGAACTGGCTTGAATTTTGATATATTTCATCAATATAATGTCACTTATATAATGCTTGTGGAAATTTTTTAGATTAAAAGGAGATTCAAAACCACAAAAAATTGTATTATTGCATATAGTAAAATGATTGTATAATCATTGCCAAACCAAAATGAAAGTATTAAAAACATAATTTTATGAAGTATTTGTTAGCCATCATTTTTTTAGCGGGGTCTGTCTACTTTGGCTATACAGCTTATAATTCTGTAAAAGAAAAACTAGATTTTGTTAGAATCAGTGAAGAGCGTACAGACGATGTGGTAGAAAAATTAGAACTCATCCGTGATGCTCAATTGGTTTACAGAGAAAACCATGGTAAATATGCATCGTCTTTTGATTCATTAATGATTTCTATAAAAACAGAAAACATCAATGTATTTAAGAAAATAGGTGATCCAAACGATACAACAGTTGTCTCTAGAATCGACACCATTAGCGTACCAATCATTGATTCCCTTTTTAAAGGGGATGCTTCAAAGGTAGCTGCTCTTACTACGGTTCCTCATAGTGAAAGTATTAAATTTGAGTTGGAAGCTGGAAGTATTACCAAAAATGAATTGGAATTACCTGCCTTCGAAGTCAGAACCAAGTATAAAAATTTCTTTGGTGGTCTGAATAAAAGATACTATTGGCAAGAAGCAAATGAGTACATTAAGGTAGGTGATATTACAGATGGATCTACTGCGGGTAATTGGAAATAGTGGAGAATCTCCGTGTTTCTATCATCGGTGTTAAAAAGAAAGGATTTGATGAATTTCAACCCAAATGAAAGCAGCCTTCATTTATTGTTTAGAGAAGATACCTTTAAGTATTGTATCGTCTCTGAAAAGAATACGATTGTTTCTTTAAAAACCTTTCACGAAAATAATCTAGATACACTAAAAACGCTTTTCTCAGAACAGAATGAGTTGAATCAATCCTATAAGAAAGTTAGGGTATCTGTTTACGATCCTAATAGGACATTAGTGCCCGTTGACTTTTTTGATTTCAATGAATTGGAAATTTTATATGCTTGGCAGGATCAAAGCAATATTTCTGGAAAGTTGTTGTACGATTTTATTGAACCCATTAATTATTATAATATCTATCAAATAGATACTCATTTGTTTGATTTTGTTCGAAGCCAATACCCTCGCTCTTTGTTTCAAAGTAGTACCAGTATATTAATTGATCGTTTACTTTTAGAAGATGCAGAGGAAGGAACTTCTCAGGTTTATATGAGCTTGGGTTCGTCTTATATGGAAGTAGCAGTTGTTGCCAATGGAACGCTTCAATTTACCAATAGCTTTTTTGTTCAAACAGCCGAAGACATCCTATATTATCTGATGTCAACCATCGAAGAGGGTAAAATAGATTTGATGGAGGATGAAATTTTCTTGATGGATAATTTTGAAAAGGTAGAACAATTTGGGGTGTTAAAAAACTATTTAGCAAGTCTCCAAGAGGCGAAGCTAAATGCTAAATATGAATTAGATGGCAGTTTGTCTATCAAGTCTGTTTGTCACCATGATATTTTGTCTATCTAAATGAAAATTTGACACAATATTAAAACACAATAGACAAATTTTATCGTAAAAAAAATAAAAGGAGACCCTAGTAATAGGCGTCTCCTTTTTGAATTTGTTGGGGCTTGGGTTTTATGTTAGTTCAGCATTTGTACTCCGCCAGCACCAGAGATGCTTTTATCAACATTTGGGTTGCCTTTATAGTATATTTTTCCTGCACCTGATACACTTGCGTCCAAAGATTCGGTTGCCCAAACAGATGCACTTCCAGCTCCCGAAATTTCTACATCGGCAGAAACACTCATCCATTCGGTGGCATCCAACTTACCAATGCCGCTCATATCTAATGAAATAGATTCCCCTCCTCCATAAAATTTGGCTTCTGTCGCACCCGAAATATTTACTTGTAAGTCGTGTAAGTCAGCTTCAAAGTCTAACTCTGAGGCACCCGAAATATCCAATTTCATAAAATCCTGAACAAAGCCAGCTACAGACACTTTATTGGCACCACTAAGAGACAGTTCTTCTATAGAAGGACAAGTGATGGATAAAAACAATTGTTCTCTATCGCTGTTAAAAGCATCTCGCCAGTTGAGTTGCTGATCGTAATTGATCTCTAAATTTTGACCATTTTGATCCACAATCAACTTATCAAAGCTCTCCTGATTGTTCCCTCGAACATTTACATCAAAGGTCTCTCCTTGAACAATGTTTACTTTAAAGAAACCGTGAATGTCCAATTCATTAAAGTCGTTTACAGGAAAATCCTTATTAATGCTTGTATTTGGTGGAATCTGAATGTTAATCCTACTTCCGTTTCGAATACTTTGTCGTTGCGTCTTTGCTCCTTTATCAGCATTCTCCAGAGCAGGACAATCGGTACAACGCAAACCGTTGTCATTCATTATCCAGCTTTTTTCATTGAGGTACTTCAAATTTCTTCTCTCAGGCGAATCTACTCTTAAGTTTAGCTTATCCATAGCATTGCCAAAAACAACTCTTGTTCCAGAAGGAATACGCAAAGTCAATTCTAAATGTTGACCACGAAATTTGTTCTTTTTATCAATGGTAAAATAATCTGCAAAGTTTAGGGTATTTCCATTTTGCTGAAAATTATAGGCGACTTCACTGGCATGTTCACGAGCATTTCTATTGTTTTTACCCATTGCATAGGTATTTTGAACCAATTCCAGTTGCCCCGTAAGGCTTTTTTCTATGGTTAAATCGACCAGTTCTCCATAAATTAGCGCATCGTCATAGTACAACATATCCAAAGCAAGATCGAAAAATTCGACGTGATTATTGGGTTTTCTATCAGAGGTAAAATCTTCATTTGAAAGCCTTAAAACCAAAGGTTCATTTTCTATAAAAGACAATGGAATAACTTCTACAATATCATCTTCTTCGGCAAAACTAGTACCAATATTCAATCCAGTAAAGATCAATCCTATCAGACTGAGTAGCCAAAAGACACCCATGATACCAGCAATCTTCCAATGGTTTGGTAAGCTTTTTTTGAACAGCAAGGTTATCACAAAATAGGTGAGCAATAAAAACGGAATTCCAATCAGACCAATCAGCGATAAGAAGCCAAGACTTAAGCTCAATCCAGATTCAAAAATGAGGTTGTTTAATACTGGAAATCCAATACTACCTGAAACGATGATTGCCAATAAAGCAGCACCCAATCCAAGCGCAAAAGAACAAAGAATAAAAATACCGAATGCTTTAAGCAAAATGAGTAAAACAGGCGTAATGTTTCTGAGCAAATCTCCTGTCAACCTAAAAGTTCTATCCAAAAAACTTTTAGTAGAATCAGTAGAATAGCCAACATCTTCACTTACACGATTAAGACCAGCGTTGACGGTATCTTTGATATTGTCAACGTTGATACTTTCTCCTCTCATTGCCAGTTTTTCACTTGCCGTAGTGGCAGTTGGAATAACCAGCCAAAGTACCAAATAAACAGGTAAAACAACCCCTGATGTAAGGAAAAGCAATAGAATGGTGACAAGTCTCGTCCAAGTAGGATCAGTAAGACCGAAGTAGGCACTCACGCCAGAACAAACTCCACCAATTACTACATCTTCGGGGTTTCTAAAGAATTGTTTGGTTTTATTAGGGCGATAGGTATTTTGAGAAGTGTGTGCATATGCCGTTTCCACATTGCCATCTTCAAATTCCTCTGGCATTCCAAGCGTTTCAATCGCTTTATTGACCATAGCTTCATTTACAGCTTCGGCATTTGTTAAAGCAAGTTGTTCTGTAAAGATTTCGGCAATTCTAATTTCAATATCTTCGATGACTTCCTCCTTACTTTCCTCTGTTTGGAAATGGGTATTGAGTTGTAAGAGATACTTTTCCAAAACAGCATAAGCATGTTCTTCTATGTGAAAAACAAGCTTCCCAATGGTAATACTAAGTGTCTTATTCATAGCTGTGGATTTTTTGGGTTTTCTAATAATTGAGTTACTGATTGAACCAGTGTGGTCCAATGTTGAGTGAGCTCCTCTAAAAAAGTTAGACCTTCTGTTGTCAGATGGTAGTACTTTCTAGGTGGTCCACTCTCAGATTCTTGCCATCTATACGAAAGTAGCTGGGCATTCTTGAGGCGGGTGAGCAAAGGATAGAGTGTGCCTTCTACAACATTGAGTTCTGCCTTTTTCATTTCTTCAATAATTTCTGAAGGATATTTTTCTCCAGTTTTAATAATAGACAGAATACAGAGTTCTAAAACACCTCTTCGCATTTGTGCCTGTGATTTGTTGGGCTTCATGGGCTTAAAGGTTTTATATAGTATTATATTTAAAATAGTTCTGCAAATATAACAGTACTATGTGTTACATAGTTCCTTTTTATACTAAAAAATATAAAAAAAAATGTAAAAGGTTGATTTATAGAAAATTACAATTTTGATTTGCTTGTGGTTAACAACGATAAGTAGTGACCTTTAAGACTAAAACCGGTCATATTGAAGTGTTGAGAAAAAAAAGTTATTAAAAAAGTTATTAAAAAGACAATAAATAATAAGTTTATAAAATTTGCATCTATCTTTGCAGCCGTTTAGAAAATAGTTTTGTTTTCATTAAATTTTTATAATATATAAAACAAAGACTAATAGCCAACGTAAAAAGAAACAAAAAATTAATTAACCTACTTAACAAAATTTATTAAAATGTTCAACAAATTTTTATCATTCATAGCAATCCTTTCAATAGGAGCTTTATGGTTAAATGTTGATGCTCAATCATTGCAAGATTTGCAGAATGAATTGGACGCAACTAAAACTTCTATTTCTGATTTAGAAAAGAAACAAATTGACTTAGAGAAAGCAATTGATGGCTTTGATGTCATCGGCTGGAAAATGGGTGGAGCCGGTGGCTTAGGCTTCAACTTAGCTGGATTCTCTGACAGTTGGGTAGTAGGTAAAGGTGACAACGTTGCTACATTATTGGGTAACCTTAGCCTTTTCGCTAATTACAACCAAGAAAAATATTTCTGGAACAACACTGGTCTTTTACGTTTAGGTTACATCAATAGTGTACCATCACTTGCAGACAACGCATTGTTTGACAATTGGACTCGTAACCAGGATGAAATCTACATCTCTTCTTTGTTTGGATACAAGCTTACTGAAACTTTTGCGATTTCTGCTCTTGCCGATGCTCGTACTTCTTTTGGTGGTTTCTTTGATCCAGGTTACATCTCTGTAGGTGTTGGTGGTACTTGGAAGCCAAGTGCGAACTTCGTATTGGTTGTTCACCCATTGACTTTCCGTGGAACTTTTGCGCAAGATACTTTGGTTAAACAAGGTTTTGGTTTTGACGATTTGAACAGTAATATCCAAGGTGATTTTGGTGCTAAAATCTTGGCTTCTTATACAAGAGAATTGGCTCCTCGTTTGACTTGGGCATCTAACTTAAACGTATTCTTCAATTATGGAGATTTTGAAAATCCAGAAGCTACTTGGAACAACGATTTCGGTTATGCTTTGTCTCCTCAAGTTTCTTTGGCATTCGGACATGCTTTCCGTTTCTACAAGCCTGAAACATACGGTCAATTCCGTAAAGGATTCCCATTAGCTTCTGCTGGTCAGACTAATGAGCAATTGGAATCTTTGGAGCAATTTGGTGGAGATGCATTCAAATTTGGTCAACAAAAATGGTTGTTTACTGTTGGTATTACTACTACTTTTGACATTACCAAAATTCCTTTATTAGGTGATGTTAATGACAATTAAAAATTGAAACAAAACGGATTCTTAAACAGAATTGGTTTTAAACTAAAACCGCCCTATACTTTTTAAGTGTAGGGCGGTTTTTTGTTTTATAACTGATGTTGCGCAACAGTCAGACTTAATTGTTTAGACGGGTAACCATTGTTTTTTTAGCTTTTGCGTAACTTGAGTTATAAGAAGGCTTATTTATTAAAAGCAGCTATTAAACATAGAGCCGTAAGCTTTGAAATTGTGTTAGTTTTACTACGAATTCAAAAAATAAATTAGGAAAGAGGCGACTAAAGAACTTGCCAAGCCCATTAAAAATCCAATAATACGTTCAACCCACTTATCCTTTTTTTGATGCTCAACTTGCATCGCCAATACCGTGCGAACTACTTCATCCAAAGAAGTTTCTGTAGAAGAAATGATTTGCTCTATCCTCCTTTTGGTAAATGATAACTCCACTCTAATAAGAAAATCTTATCACGGAGATTTAATTTTTTGACCGCAGCATACGTCAATTTAATGCTGATGCCTTCATCTTCACCACTGGCAGGTGGACGACCGACTACTTGAACGTAAACCGTTTTTTTATTCATTGGATTAACCACCCGAATGATGCTGCGAATGGGAGCTGTTTTATGTAAACAATAGTAGTTTTGATCAGAAGCCGTCTTATCTCTCAACCAAGTTCCTTTCCCTTTTTCTTTGATGCGTTTATACGTAATTTGGTCGCTGTTTTTAGCATCGTATTTCTTTCTAAAGGTACTTTCTTGCTGAGAAACTGTCAAAACGGGGCGAACACTGCTTGGTCGCTTAGTTGGAATATACCAACCGATGATGACTTTGTCTCCTAGAGATTCTTCTTCAGAGCCAAATTTGTTCCACTTCATTAATAAATCGACACTCTGTCCATATTGATCGGCAAGAATGGGCAGTTGATCGCCCTCCATTGTTCTATGGTAAATGGGTTTTAACTTGCTGTAATCGACTTCATGAACAGTGAACGATTCCTCAGAAGTAGCAGGTTGTTTTACTTTCTCAACTACCGTAGTAACTGTATCTCTTTCGACCATAGGAATGGGGGCTTCTCCTTTTCTGACGATTAATTCAAAGCCCTCTGGCAGCGACGTATCATCTAATTTATTCCATCTTACCAACTCAGCAATATCTACATCGTATTCTCTAGACAAACCGTACAAGGTTTCACCTTTGTTTACTTTATGTGTTTGATCATAATTTTCAACCGCTTCATTAACATCAGTTGTTTCATCGATGGTTGTTTTTTGGGTAACTGTTTGGGGGGTGAGAATGCTGTTGTTAATCATAACCGTATCACCAATACCAATATTGGTATTAAGTGAAGGGTTTAAAGCAAGCATATCGTCAATAGAAACCTCGTATCTCTTAGAAATACCATAAAGGGTTTCTCCAATGTCAACAATGTGCGAGAATTTACCTTCTATGGTCTCTACTATAGCGGGGTTTGTATTTTTATTATCAGGTATTTGAATGTTTAATGGAATGACCAAGGTGTCAGACATTTTGATAACATTCTGCTCAATTTTAGGGTTGTAAGCAATGATTTGCTTTAGGGGAATTTCATATCTTTTCGAAAGGGCATAAAGCGTCTCTCCCTCTGTTACAATATGCGGTACATTGTCTGGGTTTTTCGAAGCATCGATGGTGTTTTTGGGTTCCACTTCAGCTGTAAGCAATAGGGGAAATATTAAGGTATCGCCAATTCCAAGATAATCAAATCGGAGGTAATCGTTGTGTTTTAATAAATGTTCAACCGTAATACCATGCTTTTTGGAGATGGCATATAGGGTATCGCCTTCTTTTACTACATAGTTTATTAAAGAAGTTGTTTGTGCAATTAAACCAATGGTCAATAAACACAAAAATAAGAGAGCAGTCAGTTTTTTCATTTTGCTAAAAAGTTTATACAAAAGTATTGACTCTTTTTTTGACAAAAAGTAATACAACAATTAGTTTAAAGGGGAATTATTATCAAATATAGCGCAATACAAAAGTAGCGTTCCTAGCTTTGATAAACAAATTGATTTATTCATCATTAATAGAATCGTCTACTTCATCCAATACTTTTTCTATAAATCGTAAGGGGATTTTTATTTTTATCAAAGAGAAAAACTGCACTTTCATTTCTAATACTGTTTGCCAAGACAAGGAAACATCGCCCAATATAATTGGAAAAGGCTTGTCTTTTGGTAAATCATAAGTTACTTCTATAGACGACATCCAATCTTTTATTTTTTGAGTTTTTGATGTGTAAATTGCTGTTGTACGGGTCGTATCTGAAGTTCCCCTACGATCAACTACTCTTTCTGTGATTTCTACATAAGTACTCATTTCTTTTACTGCATTTAAGCCTTTTGCAAAATCATATTTTATAGAGAAAGTCTCGTCATCGGATTCAAAAATATGTGCCGTAACATGGCCAATGTTGTTTTTTAGGAAAATGAATAGGATGAGAATATAAACAATAATAATCGATGTAACGATGGCAAAAGGTAAAAAACTCTTGATCATTATTGAGAGTCCCAAACTTAGGAATGGTAAGACGAAAAACCACCATTTTGCCATAGATGACTTCATTGGATTCAAAACGGTTTCTCCGTGAATCACTCTCAATAAATCTTTTTTTGGAAAAACAATCAATTCTTTTGTTACGGATGTTCCTTTCTCAGGAAAAAATGACCTAGCAATGTCCAGCTTTTTTATTGATTGTGTCCGAATCGTTTTATCGGTCTTAGCGTCAAAATCTACTTTAGCAACCAAATTAAAATAATAGCTGACATTGCTCCCTTTATATGAACCCATTTTCATAATGCTGCTCTCATAACTGGGCAATGTTATTTTGAATTTATAAGGGTATTCTCCTCCAGCTTCCCATTGCTCATCAGTGGCAATTGTTCGTTTTTCTAATGTTTTATTATGTCCATCAAGACTGCCACGCCTTTGATAAACCAACTCTATGGAAAGTGAATGGATACCAGCATCCAACTCAGGATAGACCACCACAATTCCATTGACTTCATCGCCAGGATTCCAATTGGTTTGATTTTCAGGAACCGTAATTATTTTTATTTGCGCAGGTTTTTTGCTCATGTTGTTTTTCGTAAAATAGATGTGAGATAATCGGTTTTAAACATAAATTTAGTCTTGCGTCTCAAATCTAGCATCTAAAAGTTTGATACAAATGATTGATGATGCCTCTATAATCATCTCCAAAATGTTTGATGAGTTTTATAATAAAATCCTCATTTATTTTTACCAAGTCATATGCTGTTTCATCTATAGCAAGACGAATTCTATTGGTTAAAATGGCAGTTAGTTTTTCTGGATTAATGCCCTTGAAAAAGTAGGTTTTTATTTTTTTACCACAAAAAGCACACTCCAAGTTTTTGGAATGATGCGTTGTTAAAACAATGGTTTTGTTATTTTTATAAAAAGCCAAGCGTTGAAACAAAGACCAATGGTGGATACTGTCTACAAAAATCAAATCACGCCTATAAAGCTTGTGATCAATATTTTGCTGATTGCTTAATAAAACAATATCGGATGAAGGAAAAAAACAATGTAGGTATTTTAAGTGTGTTGTTTTCCCCCTGCCTTTCTTTCCTACCAACTGAATAACAATGTCGGCATTTTCTTCTAATAAACCAAATATTTCTTTTTCTTTTATATGAGGAACAATCACGTCTTGGATCTCTTCAGCTAATAAGCCACTAAAAGGGTTGTGACTAAAATGGAGTTGACTGGTATCCAATAATTGAAAGGGTAGGTCAATCTTGTGAAACGAAAATTTCATAAATATTGTTTTAATCAAAAGAACATCGAAATCAATCAAAATTACAAATTCCCGATGGATTAAGTTATATTTGAGATTTCGGGGTTTCATCATTTCGGGATTTCGGGAGTGAGTAGGGCTGAAGTTTGAAATAGTACTGCAACTAAGACTCTCAGAATCCCAAACTCTTAGAATTTCATCATAAAAGCAAATTTTAATAAAAAGAATATGTCAACAATATTAAAAAGCTGGATTATCCTAATCTGTTTTTGTGGTATCAATCTAAATTTTATCCAAGCACAAGAACAACAAATTGATTCCGATGCTACCAAAGCATATACTTTTAAACTGCACAACGAAATATTTGATGCAGCCCTTCATACAGTAAAAAGAGCCATTAAAGAAGCCAATGAAATGGATGCCGATTATCTGGTGATGGACCTCAATACCTATGGTGGTCGGGTAGATATCGCTGATTCCATTCGTACCGCATTACTCAATTCTCCCATCACAACTGTGGTGTTGATCAACAACAACGCCGCTTCCGCTGGAGCACTTATCTCTTTGGCGTGTGACAGTATTTTTATGGTTCCAGGTGCACAAATGGGAGCGGCAACAGTTGTCAATGGAACAGATGGTCAACAGATGCCCGATAAATATCAATCTTATATGCGTGCCACTATGCGATCGACTGCCGAAGTACAGAATAGGGACCCAATGATTGCGGAAGCAATGGTAGATGACCGAGTTAGTATTCCAAACATTATTGAAGAAGGGAAAACCCTTACTTTCACGACAGAAGAAGCCATCAAACATGGATACAGCGAAGGGAGTTTTCAGAGCATAACCGAAGTGTTGGAGCATTTACAACCCAGCCCAACGGAAGTGATGGAATACAAAGAGACCACCACCGATCGCATCATTGCTTTTTTGTTGAATCCTGCTTTACATGGTGCTTTACTGATGATTATGTTTGCAGGTGTGTATTTTGAGTTGCAATCTCCAGGACTTGGCTTTCCTATTTTGGCTGCGATTGTAGCTGCGGTTCTGTATTTTTTACCAAATTATATAGAAGGATTGGCTGCTAATTGGGAAATTGCGCTGTTTGTTGTAGGTCTAATTCTTTTACTAGCCGAAGTATTCGTCATCCCTGGTTTTGGTGTAGCAGGAATACTGGGAATCACCGCCATTCTTACCAGCTTGATTCTAAGCATGGTTCAAAACCAGTTTTTTGATTTTACCTTTACCCCTCCAGGTTCCATTGGATGTGCTTCGAACATTGTGCTGATTTCATTTGTGCTGTCCACTATTGCGCTCTTTGCTTTGGGAGGCAGTTTGTTAAATTCGGCTGCATTCAAAAGAATGTCGGTAGCGTCTACTCAACAATCGTCAGAAGGCTATTCTATCAAGCAAGTGGAAATGGACCGTTTTATAGGTATGGAAGGAGTTGCCGTTACCGATTTGAAAATATCGGGGCGAGTAGAAATAGAAAATGAGCGGCATGATGCCATTACGCAAGGCGGATTTATTGAAAAAGGAACGAACATCAAGGTCTTGGAAAATAGAGGCAATTACTTGGTGGTAAGAGAGGCTTAAAAAAGCAATGGCTCAATGAATGTGGCAATGAAAATGCTCAACATCACAGATGAACCAAATTCCATTCATTTATTCAACATTGAGTCTGCTCTGAAAAGTCCTAAATGAAAATTTCTGATTATAACGGATTGCGTTGATAGTTGAGTTTAAAGCTAAAATTGCACATTTTTGTCCCAAATTGTACCCCTCTACCTCGGGGTTCGGACTAATTGTACCCCGAGCGTACGGTTCGTCGCTACGATTGAGGGGTACATGCAACAAAGCAGTTCGGCAACAGACGGATAGCCAACTTATAAAAGTCTCACGTCTCATATCTAATGTCTAGCATTATAAAAGGCATTTATAAAAGCAAGCGTTAAAATTTTTACACGTTTTATATTTTTGACACATCAATTGAAATATACTTTTTAGAGCAGACTCAATATGCTCACATTCGAAACTCAAAACCAACTTATGAAAGCAATGATTTTGGCAGCAGGCTTGGGTACTCGCTTGCGACCATTAACCAACGACCGACCAAAAGCGATGGTATTGCTGAATGGCAAACCATTGCTGGAACACGCCATTAACTATTTGAAGCGCCATGGGATTGATGAAATTATAGTCAATGTCCATCATTTTAGTGAGCAGATTATTGGTTTTTTAAAAGAAAAAGACTTTGGTATTCGGATTTGTATTTCCGATGAAACAGCACAATTATTAGAGACAGGTGGAGGCTTGTTAAAGTCTTCTTGGTTTTTAAAACGCAGTGTGCCTTTTGTTTTATACAATGTAGATATTTTCACGACCCTAAATTTAAGTAAAATGATTAACGAACATGTATCAAAACAGGCAATGGTTACCTTGGCTACTCGTATGCGGTATTCTTCTAGGAACTTACTGTTTGACAGTGACAATCAATTAGTAGGTTGGCGGAATAATAAAACGGGCGAATACCGACCAGATAAACACATAGGTCCTTACAGTTTGCCTCTTGCCTTTAGTGGCGTTTCTGTTATGAGCCCACAAATATTTGACTACATAAATCGTCCTGTTTCTCCTTTTTCTATTGTAGATGTATGGTTGGAGTTGTGCCATGAATTTCCGATGCAAGCACATCGCCATGATGACACATTGTGGATGGATTTGGGCAAACCTGCAAACCTTCGAGAAGCAGAAACGTTATTGTTGAGGTAAGTAGTCTGACAAAAATAACTTGACAATTAACTGCCAATTATTTTGAGTGCCTTATGAGGCGTTATTTTACCGCATAGCCTTAGCTACGTGGAAAAATCACAACAATTAAGTCACCAAAAGAATGACAGAGAATTGTTAAGTTATTTTTGTCAGACTACTTAGCACCGCAAAATTTGTGCATTCCCTAATTTTATCTTTCATTTTTCAATCATTCATCATTGTTGATACGTGTCATTTATTTATTGCTGATTGGTTTATTGTTTAATCAAACGGTCAGCCAAGCCCAAATTGTTACTTTGCCCTTAGACAGTACAATCATAACAGCTTCTGTACTAACAAACGGTTTACGTATTCCGTGGGAAATTTGCTGGGGACCCGATGATCAATTGTGGATGAGTGAGCGAGCTGGTTGGATCAGCCGTATTGATCCTGAAACGGGAGATCATTTTCCTGTTCGTTTTTTAGCAGATACCCATGAAGAGTTGGAAACAGGGCTATTGGGTATTGCATTGCATCCTAATTTTACTGAAATTCCTCACTTATTTGCCGTTTATACTTATGAAAATGAATTGGACGACATCACCGAAAAATTGGTGCGTTTTACCTATGATGAACAGCTAGATACTTTGTGGCAAGACACCATTTTGCTAGACAATATTCCAGGAGCCTCCAACCATGTAGGTTCCAGAATAATTATTACTCCAGATCAAAAAATAGTAATGACCACGGGTGATCGAACCAATGAAGAGGAAGCGCCTGATTTGAATTTTTTGTCGGGTAAAACCCTACGACTAAATTTAGATGGATCTATTCCTGAAGACAACCCTTATGGAAACGACAGCCCTGTTTGGTCTATTGGACATCGCAATGCTCAGGGTTTGGTTTTGGCACCCAATGGACGTTTGTACAGTTCGGAACATGGGCCCAGTTCCAACGATGAAATCAATGAAATTTTACCACAAAAAGACTACGGATGGGATCGGGTACAAGGTATTTGTGAAACGGTCAATGAATTGGCTTACTGTGCCGAGCATGAAATAATAGAGCCGATGGTGTTTTGGTCTCCGAGTATCGCTCCTGCGGGATTGGATTATTATCGACATCCTGCCATTCCCGAATGGCAAAACTCGCTGTTATTGGGCATCTTAAAATCCAAAGGATTTCGAGTATTAAAGTTGAACAATATTGGTGATTTGATCGTTGGCGGAACTGAAGAATTTTACTTAAACAGCGATTATGGGCGAGTTCGGGATATTTGTACAGCCCCCGATGGGCGTATTTTCCTTGCCATCAGTAACAATGATTTTTATGGAGATTCAACAGGTTTTGGTTTGGATAAAATTGTTATGTTGGAATCTGATCGGATCATAGAAGAATTGCCAGTTCCTGATTTTTTGGTAGAAACAGATAGTTGTGGTGTACTTCAATTTTTAAACTTATCGAAAAATAGTGGCTCTTATGAATGGGATTTTGGCTTTATGACTTCAACAGACGAACATCCAGTCGTACAATTTCCACAATCGAGAGAATATATGATTCGATTAAAAGCCTTTAATCAAAATACAGTGGTTCGTAAGCAATATGCCATTGCTGTAGAAGTATGTACGGTGCAAGCAGTAGCGAATTTTACTACTTATGCCAATTGTTTATCGGTAGAATTGACCAACTTGAGTGAAAATGTAGACAGTGTTTTATGGAATTATGGCGATGGAAATCAGTCCACAGATTGGTCTCCTATTTATACTTATGACGAAGAAGGAACCTACTCCATCACCTTGTCGGTTTACCAAGGGACAGAGGCTACAGAAGTAGTTAATGAAATAGATGTTGTTGATTGTATTCCCGCTACTGAAGCTGGCTTTGTGTTGACAGACAGCTGTTTAACAGTACTTTTGGAGGATCAATCTTTGAATGCCGATGGTGTTTTATGGGATTATGGCGATGGTTCTATGGGAGAAGACAATATGCACACTTATGAATTTTCTGGAGATTACACCATTTCGCAAATAGCCATCAATGAAGTATCTTCGGATACAGTTTCTCAGATGATTGGAATAGAAGGATGTATAGAAGATGGCATTGCCACAATATATAATCAGGCATTGACCATTTATCCCAATCCAGCCAAGAGTAAAGTTCTTGTTGAGTGGAATAAAGACTTTGCTGTAGAGACTGTTTCTATTTATTCGGTCTATGGGAAAGCTGTTTTTGCAAAATCGTTGGAACAAAATGAGGGGGAAGTGTTGTTAGATACTCGTGCGTTACAGGCAGGTATTTATCATATTGTGCTGACAAATTCCTTCAATCAACAATTGTTTGGTATTTTTGTGCTTTATTAAAAAGAAACAAGCGTATTAACAATTTCATAAAAATTATAAAATATTTTTGTGATTTTTATAAAAAACAACACTATATTTCACGAAAACGAAAAAAACAGACTCGTTATGTTGAATCTAATACTTTTTGGTCCTCCAGGTGGAGGCAAAGGCACTCAGGCAGATAAATTGGTTGAAAAATATAATTTGTTACACATTTCTACTGGAGATTTATTTCGTTACAATCTAAAAAACGAAACAGAGTTGGGTAAAGAGGTGAAATCTTATATGGACCAAGGATCTTTGGTGCCAGATTCTGTAACGATAAAAATGCTTAAAGATAAAGTCTTACAAAATCCCGATGTTGCAGGCTACATTTTTGATGGCTTTCCCCGAACGATTCCACAAGGAGATGCGTTGGATGTATTGATGGAAGAAATGGGCACCAGTATTTCTAAATTGATTATGTTGGATGTACCCAATGGAGAATTGATTAGAAGATTGCTGGAACGAGGTAAAGCATCGGGTAGGGTAGACGATCAAAGTGAAGAGACCATTCAAAATCGTTTGGATGTATATACCGATACGACACTTCCAGTATTCGATCATTATTTTAAAAAGGGCAAATCGGTTAAGGTTTGGGGAGTAGGCAGTATGGATATGGTTTTTGATAGGCTGTGTCTGGAATTGGATAGCATATCGTGAAACTAGATTTGATATGTGAGACTTTCCTATAAAAACATTAGGAATTCTTACTAAAATCGCCTCTGTCTAATGTCTCATATCTATTAGCGTGAAATTGAAGTTATTATGGAAGGTGGAAACTTTATTGATTATGTGAAAATTTTCTGTAAAACGGGAAATGGCGGAAAGGGTTCTACTCATATGCGACGAGAAAAGTATGCACCAAAGGGAGGACCCGATGGTGGTGATGGCGGACGAGGAGGGAACATTTATCTTAAAGGAAACAGCAATTACTGGACATTGATGCACTTAAAATATAAGCGACACGTAAGAGCAGGACATGGTGGAGATGGCAGTGGTAGTCTCAAATCTGGCTCTGATGGCGACGACATTATACTAGAAGTGCCATTTGGAACGATTGCCAAAGATGCTGAAACAGGCGAACAAATGGCAGAAATTTTATCAGAGGACGATAAATTTTTATTGCTTTCTGGTGGTCGTGGTGGACGAGGCAACAATCATTTTAAATCTTCTGTTAATCAAACGCCCAGATATGCACAACCTGGTGAAGAAGGTGTTGAACACGATATTATTTTAGAACTAAAGGTCCTTGCAGATGTAGGACTGGTTGGTTTCCCGAATTCAGGCAAGTCTACATTATTGTCGACAATTACAGCAGCAAAGCCCAAAATAGCTTCTTATCCTTTTACCACAATGGTTCCCAATTTGGGTATCGTTTCATACAGAGAAGACCGTTCTTTTGTGATGGCTGATATTCCTGGAATCATTGAAAATGCGCATCAAGGGAAAGGATTGGGGCATCGCTTTCTTAGGCATATAGAGCGCAATGCTGTATTGTTGTTTATGGTTCCTGCCGATACCGATGACATTAAAAAAGAGTTTGATATTTTATTAAACGAATGCAGTCAATACAATAGCGAATTACTTCATAAAGACAAATTATTGGCGATTACCAAGTCGGACTTGATTGATGAAGAATTAAAGGAAATGCTCTCTGAAAACCTGCCCGTTGATGTTCCAATTATTTTTATTTCTTCGATTACTCAATCTGGATTGGTTGAGTTAAAAGATATGATTTGGGAAGTGTTGAATCGGGAGCTTGTTTGATTTAGCACCTCGCTCATGCTGTTGTTGGATGGGTAATAGTAAAAAACCAGTAGACAAACTTCTTCGTCCACTGGCTGAGTTTTAATAAACTCCCCTATCAAATAAAAGATTATTTTTAATTCTGTTGTAGAACTGTTTACCTGTTCGGGAATAAAAAAAGTTACTTAACGTAGATCTACGTCAACTTTTCTTATTCCGACCTCAGTTGGGTTGCTAACCGATAATAATTGTATTAAACATGCTAGTAGTGATGAAGTTTATCAGTGTAGTATTGCCCAATAAATATTTATTTCTCTTTAACTAAAGAAAATATTCTACACAAAGAAAGAAAAAAATACAATAAAAGAACATATAAGATGGATGAACGGTAGGAATGGTTGAGGCAACGGTAGATGATGTGCAGTTTCAACGAGGAAAAGGCGATTATCGGCTTGCAGACGATTTAAAAAGCAGTCATTTTTGTCAAGCTGTCGAACCGTCGAAGCGTCGAACCATCGAAGCGTCGAACCGTTATAATTGTAAGTTCCAACAAGTGATTATTATCTGTATAGCAAAGGCAAATGAATTAGAATTTGACTTCCGATGACTTCATCATTTGGGTTTTTTAGTTCTTTTATGGATAAAAGGGAATTTTTATTATTGGGCGAGCCGAAATGTTCAATACGATCTTTTGAGATGGTTATTCCTTTTGAATTATGTGTCAGGTTTTTTTTGGCTTGTTTGCTCGTCATTATTCCAATACCATTGTCTTCTATGTTGATGGATAGGTATGAATCGTCGATGTTTTGAATATGAATTTTAATCATTCCCGATTCTTCTTTAGGTAATATACCATGTAAAATGGCATTTTCTACAAAAGGTTGTAAGATCATTGATGGAATTAAAAGACTCTCGGTTTCTACTTCGTCGCCAATGTTTATTGACCAATTTAATTTGCTACCAAAGCGTAGTTTTTCCAGTTTTAGATATAGCTTCAAACGAGCTGTTTCCTCTTCTAATGTGATTGAAGGTTGATTGGCTAAATCTAGATTTAATCTAATAATTTCTGCAAAAATAGATAAGTACTCGTTGCCTTCTTCTTTGCGTTCGGTATTCATAAAATGTTGGATAGAATTAAGAGCATTGAATATAAAATGTGGACTCATCATAGCAGATAAAGCTTGCTGCTCCAAATTGGTCATTTGACGATTCAATTCTAATTCCTGTTGTGCCTTATAAGTGATTCTATTTAAAATTAGTTTAATAAAATAAATCAACAACAGTCCAGTCAAAAATATACAGAGCGCAATAAAACACTTATTTTTCCAAAATGGTGGTCTGATGTCAAAGGTTGCTTGCTGAATGCCTGACCAACCTGATGTTTGTGTTTTTGCACGCAATTCAAAAATGTATTGCCCATCCTTTAAATCATATAATTCTATTTCTTTATTTTGGGTGTCTCTCCATTTATTGTCGTTGTTCTTAGTGTGTCTATGTAACCGATATTGAAACAAAAGGCTTTTTGGATTGGTAAAATTAAGCGCATTGTATTTTATGGTAAAATCGTTCTGATTGTAAGCCAATTCAATATTTTTTTGAGGTCTTATAAACTCATAATCATTGGTTTTTATATATTCAATAAATAAAGGTATTTGGGGATTGGTTACAAACTTGGTTTTATCCAACTTAAGAGAAGAAAATCCTTGTACTGTTCCTATCCACAATTCATTTTTTAGGGAATCATAATAAAGATGATTAATTTCATCCGACAAGAGTCCATCGTCAATGGTAAAAGGAAAGAAGTTTTCGCCATCAAATTTATTCAATCCTTTTTTTGTACCAATCCAATAGAATCCTTCTTTATCCTGAACAATGGTTTTGATGTTGTTGTCTTGGAGACCATCATTAACCGTCCAATGTTGCCATTGATTGTTGTCAAACACGTATAAACCACAATTAGAAACTACCCAGATTTTTCTATATTGATCCTCAAAGACATCATTGATGTTAGAGGTTTTTAAGCATTCGGGTAGGTTGTTGGGGAACACAAGCGTATACAAATCGTTGTTTTCAACAACAATATAAATACCTCTTTCGGCACCAAGCCAGATTTGTTGATCTTTGGTTTTTACCACACTTTTAATTCTCCCTAAGTCTTTGTTTTTTTTGATTTCTGTATAAGATAGAACTCTGTACGCCCCCTTTTTATCAAAAGACAATTTGTTTAATCCCATACCTTTTGGGGCACCATATATCAATAGGTAGCCATCATCGGTTATTTCCCACTCTTTACTAACCCTACCAAGAATAACAAACGATTGTCCTTGCTCTTTGAAGCTTTTAAATCTTTCTTTTAATAAGCTGTTGCTAAAAATAATGTGCCCAGCACCATCTCGCTTAATTTTTGAGATATAATCAAAAGGCATACCTGAGTTAATAGGAATTTGCGAAATTTTACCATCTTCAAATTTATTCAACCCATTGAGTGTACCAATGTAAATGGCATTGTCGTATTGATCTGAAAAAAGGACGTTAACAACATTGTTGGATAGGTTGTTTTCTTCAGTATAATTATCAAATAAGTTATTGGGAATACAGTAAAGACCGTTCCCAAAAGTAGCGATCCAAATATTGTTTTTATTGTCTTCAAAAAGGTGGTTGACTTGTGTTTTTCCAAGCCCTAATTTATTCCCAATAAAAACCAAACTATCTCCAATCAATTGATGTAGTCCTTCTCCAATAACAGATACCCAAAGTTGCCCTTTGTGGTCTTGGAGCATGGTGTTTATTTCTTTTTTTTCTTGAATACCTTTTGAAATAATTCCTTGTTCACCAGATGTTTTAATAAAGAATATTTTACCCAATGAACTCAGCCAAAGTGTTTGATCTTCTGCTATTTCAATGGTACGTATGGGGTTGTCTTTTACAAAATCGTCATATACACGCTTCAATTGATCTCCATTTTTTTGATACAATCCAGTATTCGTTCCCACTAATAATTTATCTTGATACCTCATCATTGATAAAGATCTCGTTGGCTTTGGAAACAAAAGTTTATTACATTGTTGGTTTGTTAAGTTATATGAAACAATATAATGCCTACCGCCTTCCCAAAACAGTTCATCATTTATTTGGGTGATGTGGTTGGCAATTCTATATTTACTTGACTTGGAATCTTCGACAGTAGTAACGTTGAAATTACTGTCCACTTTTGCCAACCCCAATCGATAAGCACCTGCCCAGATTTGATTGTCTATTTGGTCGTAATATAAAGCAGTAATACTATTGCCAGGAAGGTTGTTGGATTTGTCGTATAGCACAAAATCAGTTCCGTCAAATCTGGTAAGACCGTTAGAAGTCCCTAACCAAATATAACCATCTTGGTCCTGTGTAACTGCCCAAACAGTTGAACTGGGTAGTCCTTCTGACCTTGAAATATGCTTGTAATTTATGGTTTGTCCTTGAACTGATAAACAAGTAGGAACTAGGTGAAACCATAATAAGATGATACACTCAAAGATAAAAAGCAAATGGTGGTGGCAATCAATATTTTTACCATTGATTTTCACTTTTTTTGATAATTTGAGAGTCCTTTTATGACTTCTTTAAAATCTTTTAGTCTTCTTCGGGCAATTAATAATGTTATATCGTTTTTAAGAATCGCATAATGATTGTTCTCGTTTTTTATAATCTTATCAACATAATTGATGTTTAGTAAATAAGATTTGTGCGAGCGAAAAAACTTTACTTTATCAAGTAATGATTCAAAATGTTTTAATGTCTTGGACACAATAATAATTTCTTGATGAATAAACAGTTTGGTGTAATTGTCGTCGGCTTCTAAGTACATAATATCATTTACATCAATAATTTTCAGATCGTTTCCTATTTGCAGACTTATTTTCTGAGGTTCTTCTTCTGGATTGCGGATGTTGCGAATAAGATTTTTAAGAGATTGTTTGTAGTTACTTAAAATTGCTTGACTTTGTAGTCTTTCTGTCAGCAATACATCGGCTTTTTGAGTAGCACCTTTCAATTCTCGGATACTAATAGGTTTAAGTAAGTAATCTATTGCACTGGCTTTAATGGCTTTAATAGCAAATTGGTTGTGTGCTGTAACAAAGATGATGGCAAAGTTTTTTTCTTGTAGAGAATCCAATAAATCAAAACCTGTTTCATTGGGCATTTGTATGTCTAAAAATAGTAAATCTGGATTGAGTTGTTGTATGAACTCACGAGCTTTTTGGGCACTATCCGCTTTGCCTACTACTAAGATATTGGGGCAATATTGAGAAATTAAGTTGGCTAAATTTTCTCTTCCCCATTGTTCATCGTCTACTATAATTGCTTTTAGAATCATTTTAAATCAAAATTTAGAACCCTAAAAATAACTAATTCAGAAAATGTACATTTATTTAAGAACTGTTACTAAATAGGATACACTGTAGGTTTGGTACATTTTTTAATAAAATAAATTTTGGAATAAAAACGTATGATTTCTCAACATACTAAAATCTCAATGCCTCAGTCTCATATAGAATTGATAAACTGTTGAAACTTATCTTCTGTACGCTCAAAGAGCGTTTTGTCTATGGGGAATTCTCCATACCAAACAAAATCGAAGAGACGAGTGATTTCATTAAAATCAGTGGCGTAAACCGATTGAGCGACTTCCATTCTGTAATCGCTATTGGTCTTATCCTTTTGCCACTGAATAATGTCTTTGTCTGAAAGAAATTTTAAAGATTTCAGATAGTATAAGCGAATGGCTTTCCTATAATTTTTTTGTTGAATGGCTTCTTGAATGGCAGCATTGTAATCCAGCTCGTTGATGTCTTCAATAACTGTTTCGTATTGAAGTTTATTGACTTCTGTTTTTTTGTAAAACATAGCCCTAAAGTCCATGTTAAAAAGTACTTTTACAATGATTAAAAATACGGCTATCAAAAAGCAATAGTAGAAGATGTTCCAAGTGACAGACACACTCTCAAACTGAAATAATTTGGCAAGCCATCTCTGTATGGTGAAAATTAATCGTTCTAACCAATTTGAGCTTTGAGGAGGAATGGTTCTATCGTAATAAAATTCGTCTTGATTTCTATAATCTTCTAAGGCCGAGGGATCCAAATAACCAATGGGTGTTTGATATTCGTGATCAATAATGACCCGATGATTTTTTTCGATTGTAATATTGGTAGAATCCTGTGCAGTTGCGATAAGGGGAAATAAGCACAGCAAGATGATGCACAGCGTTTGCTTGAGTAAGTTATGTTGTTGAGGAATTGTCAAAGTTGAATAAATAATATTTTGACCAAAAATACTAAATAATTTCCGTTCCTTGAAATTAAGTGTGTTTAGACTTAATGTCAAAGAACCATAGTTTCAAAAAAAAAGGCGAATGTCCAAGAATTTTAACTCTTTGTACATTCGCCCAATCGTTTCATTTATAATGACCTACTCGTAGTCATCATAGTTGTATTTATCACGTGGTTTATCATTGCGATCACGGTTGTAATTACCGCCGCCACCGCCACGGTTGTTGTCACGATTGTAGTCGCCACCACCGCCACCACGGTTGTTGTCACGGTTGTAGCCTCCGCCACCACCACGGTTGTTGTCACGGTTGTAGCCTCCGCCACCGCCGCCGCCGCCACGGTAACCGCCGCCACCACCGCCACCACGGTTGTAACCACCACCACCACCGCCACGATTGTAACCACCACCGCCACCGCGATTGTAACCACCACCACCGCCACGATTGCGATTGTAAGATTCACGAGGTTCAGCTTCCTTAACCACAATAGTATTGTCGTCAAGTTCAGACTGATTTAGTTCCTCGATGGCCTTGCGACCAGCTTCGTCATCGTCCATTTCTACGAAACCAAATCCTTTCGAACGTTGGGTTTCATAATCCATAACGATTTTTACTTTAGAGACAGAGCCATACTGCTCAAATGCTTCTTTAAGTGAATCTTCAGATGTACTGAAGTTCAATTTTGCAACAAAAATGTTCATATAAAAAATTAAATAATAAGAAGGTGAAAAAAAACTGCATTACAAAAAATTACAGATAAAAACCGTTAAAAATCAATGAAGTGGGTTGGAGTATTCTATAAAAGGAAAGACCAATAAAAGCCACTCTATTTGAGCTCGGTAGTACTACTAATGAATTGTTATCAGCGAATAATTAAATTTTAATATAAAAGAACGCCAAAATATACATACAACCGCAAATGCTGAAAAAAGAGTTAATAATAAAAATTAAAACAGCAAACATTTAAAACTCAATTGGCTAAATCTAATAATAATAGAACAAAGCTAACTTACTTTTTAACATCTTGCAAATTTATATTTGTACTTAAAATGTTATTTTAGTTAAAGTAATGTGACCTTGAACTACTAATAAAACGAGGTTTTATAAAAAAAAGTTCCATAGAATCATATTTAATTTTAATTTTTTTCATATAATAAAATCTGACAAACTGTCATTGGGTCATACTGTGGCATTGTCTTTGAAAATAGTAAAATGAAATTTTATTATAAAAACAAACCCTTAATTCGGGCAACTTTCACATAAGCTGCTTGATTTTAAAAAAAAATAAAGACAAAATGACTGTAGAACAAAAAGGAACGATCCGCACAGAAGTTGAAAATATTTTTCCAATCATTAAGCGATTTTTATATTCTGATCACGAAATATTTTTGCGTGAATTGGTTTCAAATGCGGTAGATGCTTCTCAGAAGTTAAAAACGCTCGCTGGTAAAGGAGAGCCAACAGGCGATATTGATGCGTTGAAGGTAAGTATTAAGGTCGATAAGGAAAACAACACCTTGACCATTAGTGACAATGGTATTGGCATGACTGCCGAAGAAGTAAACAAGTATATCAATGAAATTGCTTTTTCGAGTGCCAAAGAGTTTGTAGATAAATACAAAGAGGAGGCGTCCGTTATTGGCCATTTTGGGTTGGGTTTCTACTCTGCTTTTATGGTTGCCGATAATGTGGAAATCCAAACACTTTCATATAAACCAGATTCGGTTCCTGTTCAATGGAATTGTGATGGTTCGACTGCCTATGAAATGAAAGAAGGGACACGTACCGAAAGAGGTAGTGACATCATTCTTTATATTGCAGAAGATTCACAAGAGTTTTTGGAAGATTATCGCATTAATGAGCTACTCAATAAATATTGTAAGTTTCTCCCTATTGAAATTGAATTTGTTAAGAATAAGCCAGCTGCTGATCCCGAATCAGATGAAGAGGCTGTAGCGGAAGCGGTGATTATAAACAATACCAGCCCTGCTTGGACCAAGAGACCATCGGAATTGACAGACGAGGACTACAAAGCTTTTTATAAAGAATTGTATCCTTATTCGTTTGAAGAACCATTGTTTTGGATTCACCTTAATGTAGATTATCCTTTCAACCTTACAGGGATTCTATACTTCCCTAAAATCAAACCAAATATTGAAGTCAATAAGGACCGAATCAGCCTTTATAGCAATCAAGTATTTGTAACAGACAATGTTGAAGAAATTGTTCCAGATTTTATGATGTTGTTACAAGGAGTATTGGATTCTCCAGATATTCCTTTGAATGTGTCTCGTTCTTATTTACAAAGTGATCCGAATGTAAAACGCATTAGCAGTCACATTACCAAGAAGGTTGCAGATAAGCTAAAAGAATTGTTCAAAAACGATCGAGAAGCTTTTGAGGAAAAATGGCAAGACATTGGCTTGTTTGTTAAATATGGAATGATCAGCGAATCTAAATTTAACGATAAGGTGAAAGATGTTTTCTTATTGAAAAATTTAGAAGACAAACACTTTACGTTGGCAGAGTATGCAGACCATGTCGGTGCATTCCAAACAGATAAAGAGGAGAAGGTGGTAATGCTGTACACCAATAATGCGGAAGCACAACACTCTTATATTACTGGAGCAAAGGACCGGGGCTATGATGTGTTGGATATGGGGCATTCCATTGATGCACATTTCATCAACCATTTGGAAATGAGCGAAGGTAAATATCAATTCAAAAGGGTAGATGCCAATACAGCAGGTCAGTTGGTGGATAAAGACGAACAAGCAGAATCTGTTTTAAACGAGGAGCAAGAAAAAACCATTCAGGATTTATTCCAGAGCCAGTTGGGTGATCAAGCGACAACTGTGATGGTAAAGCCAATGTCTCCAACTGATATGCCGATTACGGTAGTCAAACAAGAGTTTATGCGTAGAATGCATGATATGTCTGCCATGGGTGGCGGAGGTGGAGGGATGTTCCCAATGGGCGGACCAGAACCTGTAGAATTGGTGGTCAATGCCAATCATCCAATTATTGGTAAAATGTTGGAAGGAGACGATACCGATAAGCAAGCCCAAACTGCTCAACAGTTGACCGACTTGGCTTTCCTTTCACAAGGAATGCTCACAGGAAGTAAGTTGACTGACTTTATCAAAAGAAGTGTGGAGTTGTTTAATTAAATTTTTATAATTTTCTATACCTGTCAGGTTTTATAATTTTCCACACCTGTCAGGTTTTATAATTTTCCACACCTGTCAGGTTTTTAAAACCTGACAGGTGTGGAAAATTATAAAACTAATCAAAATCATCAAGCTGAAAATGTTGAGGACGTTTTATGGCAACATCAAAACCCAATAAATCAGATTGCCTTTTTTGAGGGGAAATTAGATTGTTTTCTTCTTGATGTAAATAGATGTTAAAAGAAGAGTATTGGTAATATTCAGGTTTTTCTACAAAGCCGTGATGGACTGGATTGAGATGGATATAATTAAAAACCTTATCTAAATAGACATTGTTGTCGATGCATTTTCTTTTCAATGGACCACTAAATAAAGAGCCATGTCTCTTGAATGCCTTATTTATACTTTTGGAATAGGAATTCAAGAAGTTGGAAAACTGTTGTGATAAGTACAGCCTTTGTTTGTTTTCATCAAGCAACTTAAATTTGATGGAAGCTTCAAAAACTTGATGAAACTCTTTGGTCTTGATTAAAATATGAAAATGATTTTTCAAAAGACAATAAGCGAAGGTGTCTGAAATAGGAGAAATATACTGAACATATTTTTTTAAAAAGTAAGCATAATTTTCATCCTTTTTAAAAATGTTCTCACCGTTTACGCCACGATGATAGACATGGTAATACATACCATATTCAAATGGTTGTTGTGTTTTCATAATGTGTGTTGTTGTTAATAAAAATATCAAACAAAAATACTTTGTTTTCTTGATAAAATCAACTTTTTTTATTTTCCACACCTGTCAGGTTTTTTTATTTTCCACACCTGTAAGGTTTTAAAAACCTGACAGGTGTGGAAAATAAAAAAATAAAAACTTAAAAATTTGTGCTCCTTAAAAACCACCCACTACAGTCGTACAATACCTTTCGGATAAATGCAAAGGCAAAACATTTTTTGCCCATTTATGAAGAAAAACAACTGATTGATTTTTTATTAAAAAAAGACTTCGACAAGGAACAATTGTTTGTTTTAGGAGGCGGAAGCAATGTGTTGTTTAAATACGATTTTGAGGGCTGTATTCTCAAAAATGAAATGCGAGGCATTCGGATTGTTGATGAAGACAAGGATGGGTATTTGGTACAAGCAGCAGGCGGAGAAGATTGGCATTTATTTGTGCAATATTGTGTCGCCAATAATCTTGCTGGTATCGAAAATTTATCACTGATTCCAGGTACGGTAGGGGCTTCTCCCGTTCAAAACATAGGCGCATACGGAGTCGAGCTAGACCAAGTATTCCATTCATTAGAAACAGTTCATTTGGCTTCCGCCAAAAAGGTGGTTTTCAGCAAAGCAGATTGTCAATTCTCCTATCGAAACAGCATTTTCAAAAACACGTATAAAGGACAATTTTTCATCACTTCTGTTACCTTTCGTTTGACTAAAAACCCTAATTATAAATTGGATTATGGCGCAATCAAACAGGAGCTAGACAAATTAGACGAACCATTGAGTCTTCGTTTGGTCAGCGATGTTATTTGTAAAATACGTCAAAGTAAATTACCCGATCCTCGAACCTTGGGCAACTGTGGTAGTTTCTTCAAAAATCCAATAATCGAAAAATCCAAATACGAGAAATTAAAAGAAGATTATCAAGCAATACCGTCTTATCCCGCTTCCGCTGGAATGGTCAAAATACCAGCTGCATGGCTGATCCAACAATGTGATTGGAAAGGATACAAAAAAGGCGATTCAGGAGTCTATAAAAACCACGCTTTGGTTTTGGTAAACTACGGAACCGCCTCTGGTAAAAATATATACGACCTCTCTTCCGAAATTATGGAAAGCGTTCACAACCGTTTTGGTATTCAATTGGAACGAGAAGTACAGGTACAATGAATGAATGTTGGATGTTTTTTGATTTGTACTCTTTTTTATTTATTGAAAAAATTTACATTCAATCATTCATTCAAAATTGTCTCTTATTCAAAGTTAAGTTGCATTCCATAAATACCCTTTAACTGAGTGTTGGATTCTTCTGACTTAATGGTACGCAATTGATCTAAAATACTATCTAATAAACCCTGATCAGTTTCCAATCCTCTTTCCGTTAACGCATTTTGAATTTCCAACAAACCCATTGTTCCATTGAGGCGTACCCACCAATTGGGATCGTCTAAAGCAACTTTTGACAGTTGTGAAATACCCTTTTTAATATCGTCGGTTTTACCCACTTTACCCAAAAGAATACCATATTGTTCTGCCATCACATAACGGCCATAATCTTTTACTTTGTTAATATTATTGGTAAAGAAAGCCAATTGTTCTGCACCACCATTTTGACCATAAACTTCCGAAAGACCCGCAACAACTTCTTCGTTGGTTTCTCCTTCTAAAGTTTTCCCTGCTTTTAAGGCAGCCTCAGGATTGACAGCGCTCAACGCACTTAATCCAGCGCCAACGACTCTGTAAGAAGAATCTTTTATTGCTTTTGTAATGGTTGCTTCATATTTAGCATCACCCAATTCACTTAATTTTTCAACTGCTAAAGAGCGAACGGTTGATTCTTCATCGTCAATGATTAGTTTTTCTAAAATGGGCACCGCTTCTTTAACCAAGGCTTCATTTTTTATATCTAAATGCATAATGGCACGACCTCTAACCGACCAAAATTCATCTTTTAGTGCAGCCAAAATTGCCTCTTGTCCAGCTGGTGAATCTTGTTTCTCTTCTATATTCATAGGAACTTCATAGCGATCTAAAAAGTGTGGAGCATTGGTATACTGATAAGCGTATTGCTCAACGGTTTTGTTCTCTTGCTTTTCACACAACAACATTTTATCCGCATCAAAATTAATGAGGCGAGGTTCTTCTTTTACTTTAAAGGTAAAAGTCTGCTTTCTATCGGTCAACATAACTTTTTCACGCTGAACACTTTTTTCAATAGGACGACCAACTACTTCAGCATCTTGAAAATATAGGTCAATGGCAACTGGAAGTGTAAAGGGTTCTTCTTCTTGAAGTTGTTCCACTGTTACAGAAGCCACTCCATTTTCATAACCATAGGTAATGTCCAACACAGGATGCCCAACACCAAAGAACCATTGATTAAAAAACCAATTCAAATCCTCGCCAGTCACTTCTTCAAAAGCCAAACGGAGATTGTCCATTTCTACCGCTTGAAATTCATTGTCTTTTAGGTATTTGGTCAAAGAAGCAAAGAAAGCATCGTCGCCCACATAATTGCGCAACATATGCAGAATACGTCCTCCTTTCTGATAACTGTGCGAATCAAACATGTCCTCTTTGTCGTCATAAAAATAACGAATCATATGGCGTTTGCCTTCTGCTTGCTGAGAAGCTGCAAGGTGATTTCTAAGATCCATCATTAGGTGATGATCGGCAGCATCTTTTCCATATTTGTATTCTATCCAAAGGTATTCACCATAAGTTGCAAAAGACTCATTTAACGGAAGATTTGACCAAGATTCACAAGTAACAATATCGCCAAACCAATGGTGAAACAATTCGTGTGCAATGATGTCTTCGTGGTCTTCGTCTAACAATTCTCTAAAGTCTCTATTCATTCCATCAAAGAAAACGACCGCACTGGTGTTTTCCATTGCACCAGAAACAAACTCCCTAACAACGATTTGAGAATATTTGTCCCAAGGATAAGGATATTCCAAAAGATCGCTATAAAAAGTCAGCATCTCTGGTGTATTGCCAAATACTTTTTGCGCATAAGGAGCATATTCTTTTTCTACATAATAGTTTACAGGCATTCCATTCCAATTGTCCTGGATGACCTCGAACTCCCCAACTGCCATCATAAACAAATAAGGTGCGTGGATTTTTTCTTGTTTCCAATGATCGGTATGTGTCCCGTTTCCATTGTTTTTTGTACCCATTAAAACACCATTAGAAAGCGTCGTAAATTTATCGGCAACCGTCATAAAAATTTCTTGAGAAGATTTCTCGTTTGGCGCATCAATGGTCGGAAACCAGCAAGAATTGAATTCCGTTTCCCCTTGTGTCCAAATTTGCATAGGCGTACTTTCATCTTCACCCAAAGGATTGATAAAATACAAACCTCGTTCATCGGTAATGGCAATTCCACCTGCTACTTCCAAATCGTTTGGCTTAGAAACATAATCTATAAATACGGTAAACTCTTCTCCTTTTTTATAGACTTTATCCAAAGGAACATGGATGTAGGCATTTTCTTTGTATTCAAACTCTACGGCTTTTTTCTGACCGTTTTTGACCAAAGAAACCTCTTTTATTTCAAACCCTTTGGCATCTAAAATGAGCAAATCTGATTCATAGAAGTAAGGTGTTAAATCCAAAGTAGCTTGACCAATTAAATGTTGTTTGTCCCAATCGAAGCGAACATTTAATGAAGTATGCAATAAATCGAAATAACGGGTTTTAGACGCACGGTAAGGACCTTTGTCTCTATTGGCAATAACCGCCAACTCTCCCAAGTCCACTTCTTCTATGATCACATCCTCATCGTCGGATTCAATGGTTGTATCCTCCAATAAATCGTTGATGTTACTGGTGGTGGTTTTTTGGGTTCCTGTACAGGAAAAAACCAATCCTAATATGGATAGAAGGAATGTATTTTTGAGCATTTTATTATTTGAGTTTTAAAATTTTTTTAGGGTAAAAGTGGCTTTGTTTTCTGAAGTTACTATAACGATTACCTTTCCATCATTTCTTATAATGAATTCATTGCCATTAATAGGTGTGTAATAACTATGTGGTATTTTATGTGGAGTTATTTTAAGATCATTATAGGTAGCTATTTTTTTTGGCTTGGGTTCTTCTTCCTGAAAATTAGTTAAGTAGTAATTGAACTCATTTCCTGAACTTTTATTAAATTCTAAAGAAGTTATTTTACCTGCTTTTTTTGGAACTTCATAGATTAACTGTTTGGTATTTACATTCATAGCAACTACTGTACTATGTATCTGAGACTGTGGGATACTCATAACAGAAAATTGAAGACTCACCATTTGAACATAATCAGCATTTTTCTGTGAAAATGGGAGAATCGTTTTTTTGTTTGCTATTGGTTCTAATTCACTGTTAAATTTATAATAGTTTAACTGTGGAATTTTATAGTAAGTATCAGTAGATGATAAATAAGTGCCATTATCTGGAAAAACAGTTCCAAAGGAGTTTGTTTGAGGTGATTTGGTATATGTATTCATCCCAGAACCAGATGCTAATTGATATCCCAAGATTATGTTCTTTTTAGTATTTAATTTGCCAGGTTTTTTGGTGTAAAAAACGGCTGTGCTATTATTAACCTCATTTGGTATTATGGTGAGTATTTCAGCAGAGGCGGTGATTATTTCTATTTCACCAATGTCATTAACGTAAATTGATAAAGCTTCTTCATAACTGTTTCGTTTAATAGTTTCGCTACTTGGGAAAGTTGACAAAGGGATGCTTTTCTGCTTCAATTCAAAGGTTTCTTCATCAAAAACCAATAATACCAAATCATCTGGTTTGCGAAACAATTCTTTTTTCTCTTGATCAGAGAAATTACTGACAACATTTATTTTGTTGGGTTTACTGTCTGCGTTTGCAACAAAATAAATCTTACTTCCTTTAACAAATGGTATTTGGTTATATTTGGTATATTCTCGATTAGTGAGGGTCTTTTTATTAACAATGGCATTAAGCAAGACTAATTTGTTGGGATCGTCATTTAAGTTTATTTGATGAACCAATTCGTACTTATCTTTTATTACATAAAGTGTTTGTTGGTCAATTCTGTTTGAGAGATAATAATCATACTTATAGGAAGAACAGTATTTGAATAAATTGGTTCCTTGTGTTCCTTCTATGAATTCTTCAGAAAACCCTTTTTGCTCCAATTCTTTTTGTCT
>ENA-ORXT01000903-ORXT01000903.1-marine-metagenome-genome-assembly--contig:-NODE-903-length-43027-cov-7.203306_pt1 | contig 43027 bp, 31 predicted proteins | sample MGYA00237868_ERZ511482 | MGnify/ENA metagenome assembly ERZ511482
TGAGCGGAGAGAGCGATCTAGTCTCTATATAATTTTTTATTAACCATGGACTTAAAGTGAAAACTGAAAGCATGCCAACTAACCAAGTGATTTTGACATATTTGATAAAGAATATTTTGTTTTTTAAATAAGATAGATACATCAATACAGAACCTATGGATAGGTATATCCATTGAAAAATTTCATTACCTAAATGTTTTTTACCTAAACCGCTAATATTATTAATACCAAGGATTATGACTAAGGCAAACATTACTAAGAAAACACCTATTGTCCCTTGGAGATCTCCTTTGTGTGAAAAGAGTCCTAAGAATATGGCAAATAATGATAGTAGACTTAAAAGTTTTATACCTATTGAAAAACCAATTATTAAGCCAATAAAAATGAACAATTTTATTTCAACTTGTGATAATTTACTATTGTTAGACTTGTATAATTTCAAATAATTTAAAAGAAGATTGACTGCAACTAGTTGAAAGAATAATAGCCCAAAATCTGTTTTTAATTCTACAAAAAATTGGTTGGCAAAGGCTGGCAATGTTCCAATTATTAAAATGATTACAGTGCTCGGGAAGAACTTGAGATTAATTAATCTTTTGCAGAGATGAAAAATAGCTAAAAGACAAAGGACCCCAGTGAATGATGAAAGAAAGAGACTAGTTTCAATTCTATTAAATATTACTACACCCAATGACAAAAAGAGTGACCAATTATATGGGGGGTTTCCTGGAATTAACCCTTGACTAAGACCAATCTCTTTGGTAATATTCATGTATAGATTTCTTGAGTCAAACCCAACAGGAAATGGATAATCAATGTAATATAGATTAAGAACTAAAAAATAAAATAAAATAAGTAGAGTGAAGTATCCCCAAAACCCATTTTCCTTTTTAATCTTAAATGGTTTGATGAATGAATCCATTACAAAATCAAAGGATCCTTTATAATTAACCCCTATGAATAGAAGAAACAGTGGAAGAACAACAAACATTTTCAGTTGACCGATCGCGCCAATTAAGAAAAGGAGCGTGGTAATGATAATCGCTCCTAAACCAAAATCGTAAGTAAAGTGCTTGTGCTTTATCACATCGGCATAATACCTTTTCAATATTAAATTACCAGTGCTGTAGCAGGCAAGAATTACAAAATATCCAGTAAAGAAATTTATACTTAGCCTCCCATACATATGGAGGTAATTATTAATTCCAATATCTAGATTCAGGTATTTATTATATGAAATAGTAATAGCTGTAACTATTATTATACCTAATATATAAATGGATATCCCATTGTAAAATTTTGATATTAACCCATTTCTATACCTTGTTACTAAATAGGAAAGTCCAGCACCCGTTAAGGCTAAAAAAGTACAAAGCTTGGTATACCTAAAATATTGAAATGCTAACACATGATTAGGATGTTTATCCCAATAGTCCAAAAGAAAGAATACAGTCCAGTATACAGAGAAGCATACGAGAATAATGTCCCAAATTTTCTTTTTAGTCATGGCTGGTAACAGGTGGTGGAAGGGTGTTATTGTCCTTTAAAGTTGTATGTCAAACATACAATACTTTCAATAGATAGACTGTATCTGACTAGGTATTCCACAGATTAATACCAGAAAATCTTCTCCATTTTAGCCATTGGCAGCTTATACTCTTCAGACATATTAAACTGCTGGATCATATCTTCCAATATTTTCGATTCTAACTGATTTTTCATATAAGGGATTTTAACATTTTGTGCTATACCCTTAAAGAATGCAGATGCAAAATCTTCTTCAATTTTTGGATAATAGGTTAAAGAGTAATCGTCTAATTCTAATCTTTCAGCAATAGCAACTATGGTTTCTTTGAGTGTACCTATTTCGTCTATTAATCGATTAGATAATGCTGCTTTAGAAGTCCATATTCTACCTTCCGCAATAGCATGAACGTCTTCTACTGTCATTCCTCTACTTGTTGCCACTCGTGATAGGAATTGTTGATATAAGTAGTCGGTATAGTCTTCCACTTTCTGCGTTTCATCTGGATTCAAAGCCAGGAAAAAACTATTGGTAGCTGTATACTTATTGGTAGTTACTGAATCTATCCCGATATCTAGTTTTTCTTTGACCAATTTGCTGACCTCAGGATACATGAGATATACACCTATGGAACCTGTAAGAGTGTTTTTATCTGCATAGATGGTGTCTGCATTGCATGCGATGTAGTACCCACCAGAAGCTGCATAATCACCCATAGATACGGCGACGTACTTACCGCTTGATTTTAATTTGCGCACCTGGTCCCAGATAATATCAGAGGATATGCTAGCCCCTCCTGGAGAGTTTACTCGCATTACTACAGCTTTGATCTTGTCATTCTTGATAATCCGCTGGAATATCTTGGAATATTTAGTCTCTGAGATAGTACCATTTTCATCTGAATCGTAAGTAACGCCGCCTTCAGCATATACCACTGCAATTTGATTTGCGCTTTTGCTCTCTTTGAGGGGGTTTGCTGCTAAGTAATCCTCTAGTTCAGTATACCTTATTAGTCGAGTTGCTTTGACGCCTGTTTTATCTTTTAGCAATTGCTCGAAGTCGGCTTCGTAGATTATTTCATCGATTAGCCCTTCTTCCATACAGACATTGGGAGTAGCGACTAGGCTATTATTAGCCAGCTCATTCACATCATTATAGGTGATACTACGGGAAGCAGCTATTTCTTCGAAGTAGTTCTTTTGTAGATGATCTAGATATTCTTTGTATTGGAGTCTGTTTTCATCGCTCATGTTATCTCTTCGGTAAGGCTCCGTAGCACTTTTGTATCTACCTCTATAAAAGATATTCATTTTGACACCTACCTTATCCATCAGGTTTTTGTAATACGGGATCACCGCACCGAATCCTTTTATTTCGATAGAGCCATTAGGATTCATAAATACGGAATCCGCAGCAGAGGATAAGTAATAGCCCATCTGGCCGTAGAAATCTCCATATGCATAGATAGGTTTATCTGTTTCCTTAAAATCTAAAAGCGCCTCCCTTATCAAATTAGCAGTAGAAGGGCCAAGGGCTACTTGTGGGGCGTTGATCACTATTCCTTTTATTTTGGTGTCTGTCTTAGCCTTGTCTATTAACCTGGTAATATCATGCACACCTATAGCGCGTACTGTACTGGAGAACGAATATTCCATATTATCCGTCAGTTCTGATACTGGATGGTCAAGTGCTAACCTCAAGAAAGAGTTACGCTTAGTAGATACGGTATCCGATGCGGATAGTCCGATGACCAATAACATCATAATCATAGCTCCTAAAGCCAATAGTGTACCTAAACATGAAGCAAATACGAATTTAAAAAACTGTCCCATCGAATGATTATCAGTTAAATTTAGATGCAATATACCAATAGAATGACCATCTTTTCGTTTACTTAGTGGCTTCGTGCTGAGAATTATGTTGGACTATCTGAATCCCTGTGAAGTGAACCAAAATTACAAGAAATCAATAAGGTTTTTTAGCCTTCTAGTATTCAGTATTTTTTCTGTATCGTATCTGTCCGCTCAGATAGAAGTTATTCCAGGTACAGATGATCCTTTTCTACCTGATGATCTTATCGAGAATGTCTTTCTGGGAGATGGTGTCGAAATTGTGCGGGATACTTTCATTGGTAGCCCAAGTGCAGTAGGCGTTTTTTCAAAAGGTAATAACGATATCGGTCTGGGCAGGGGGATAGTGATGAATACTAGCTCGGTCAGTCAAATAGCCCAGCCAAGTAGTGAACAATCAACAGGTGGTACTGGCTTCGAAGAAGGTGATACGGACCTCGGTAATATCGTTGCTCCCCAACCATTGGAGGACCTAGTGAAATATGAGATCACCTTTAAACCTATATCTGATCAATTAGAATTTAGATATGTATTTGCGTCCGAGGAGTATTCTAATTTTGTCTGTGATCGGTTCAATGATGTATTCGGTTTTTTCATAACAGGTCCAAATCCGGACTCGAATACAGAGCCATATGCTGCTAAGAATATCGCACTGGTTCCAGACCCTGATGATCCAGAAAAATTTACTGATTTTCCTGTTTCTATCAATTCGCTCAACGAGGGTGTGATTAATTGCAACTCCGCAAATAATTCCTGTGGAGATTGTACTTTACCTAATGAGTCATTGGATTTTTCACAATTTTATAATGATAATCCCAATAGCTCTACTTTCGTATTTAATGGTTATAGTGATGTCCTCACAGCCAAAATAAATGTAATACCCTGCCAAGAATATACGATCAAGCTAGCTATAAGTGATGTCGTCGATGGTTCCTTTAGCTCAGCTGTATTCTTAGAAGCAAAGAGTTTTTCTTCACCGACGTTGAAGATAGAGCGTCAAGGGGATGAAGCGGTAGATGGTTCCATATCGGAAGGTTGCAATTCTGCGCAGTTTAAATTCAAACTACCAGAGATAGTCAATGATCTAGAAGTTATTGAGTTTGAGATCGTAACTGAAGGTACAGCCATTGCTACACGAAATGAAGATTATCGAATCTTAAATATCGGAACAAATTCAAATCAACTCGTTGTATCTCCAGGAGCAGATGGGGTAGAGCTTACTATCGAGACTATTGTAGATGACGAAGTAGAAGGAGAAGAAAGAATCTTACTAGGCTACCAAAAAAACTTCTGTACAAGAGATACTATAGAGATAATCCTAAGAGATAAGGTCTTAGAAACATTTGAGCTAGAAGAGCCAGAAGGGTTATTTTGCACAGATGGATATAAGGTACAAGCTGATGCCCCTGGGGGTGCAGCAGAGCCAGTTGATCCGTTTATGTCAAATCAACTCATAGACATAGCGCAAGCGGATACCTCTTACTCAGATATTATACCAGTCAGTGGTATTTTTCCTGAGATATTGACGCCCGGATTATTGAGTAAGATCTGTATAGATGATCTGGAGCACAAAGTACCTGAGGATCTAGATATCTATGTGACCTCTCCTGGCGGTCAGATATTAGAACTGTCTACGGATAATGGGTCATTGGGTAACCCTGATAATACGGTCAATGATAGATTCGTGAATACTTGCTTTACCGTAAGGGCTACACAAAATATCAATAACGGAAACGAATTAGCAGGTCAGCCATTTGCAGATAACCCAGAATACACGGGTGATTTTTTGCCAGAAGGAGATTGGGATGACCTTTTCGCAGGCGATAATCCAGTTAATGGAGATTGGAAATTAACGATAAGAGATGACGCTGGCAATGGAGATGGAAGTAATACTTCCGATGGCAAATTAAGAGGATGGTCGATACATTTTAATGCTCCTTATGAGGTGACTTATAAGTGGTCGACACTAGAGGATGTTGAGTTAGTTAATGATGGGACTATCAGTGATCTACGTATTCTCAATACTACTTTCTCACCTATGCAAGAGCAGACTTATTACCTGACAGCGACGGACTCCTATGGATGTGATATCCAGAAGCAAATCACTGTGGAGCCAGGAGAACTAGTCTTGCCTCCTGAGAATGTCGCATGTAATCCGGCAAGTAATGATATAATCATCACTTGGGAAAACCCAAGTATGTCATCAGGATTTGAAGTGGTGATAACCCAAGATACTTTGGATGTGAAAGAAGAAGATTGGGAACCAGTGGGTGAGAATCAGCAGCAAGCTTTTTTTGATGGCCTAGAATCAAGTACAATTTATTTTATAGGAGTGAGGGCTACGGGTATGGGCTGTGAAGGCGATCCGGTTTATATTAGCTGCATGACGGATGATTGTAACAAGCCTTCGATATTTACGATACCTACTAATCCGAGTTCTTGCGATGATAACGGACAGATAGTTGCTTTTCCCTCAGGGGCGACACCATACTCTTATGAGTTGGATGGAGTAGCACAACCGGACAGTTTGTTTGATGACCTGGCCGAGGGCGTCTATGTTGTGAAAGTCATAGATGGTTTTGGTTGTTCTAATACGGATACCGTGACGTTGGTAAAAGATAGTTTAGATGTTAAGATCACACCAGGTCAAGAAATAAGGTGCTTCGGAGGTTCTAATGGTTCACTTGCTGCATTCCCTATAGGAGGCAATGGGTTCGAGCCATTTTATGAATGGAGTAATGGAGATTCTGGGGCAGGGGATTTCTCTATAGATGGCTTGCGTGCAGATACCTATAGAGTGACTATTACAAATGAGGATACTGGTTGTACTGCTGTTGACTCTATCACGATAACGCAACCTTCTGAGCTACAAGTCTTAGGAATCAATACCCTCAAAGAACTGACTTGCAAAGATTCTAATGATGGAGAATTATCCATAGATGTAGCTGGAGGAACGGGGGCGTATAGTTATCAATGGGCTGATCCTTTGATGGATACCACATCGATAGTAACAGGGCTTGCAGCTGGTAACTACAGAGTTGTAGTTACTGATTCGCTAGGATGTTCGACACTACCAGTAGAGGGAACTATTGCAGTTAATGAAGGATTCACATTCGTCCGTGAGCAAATTAATGCTACGAGGTGTGCAGATAGTAGTGATGGGTCTTTCTCTTATAGGAATGATCCTGATCTGTCCTGGAGTTGGACAGATGAAGAAGGTATAGAAGTCTCAACTACAAATAGCTCTTCCACTTTGTCATCAGGTAAATACTTTATCAAAATGACAGATGGAGATGGATGTATGGAGTTGGATTCTGTAATTATTCCCTCACCAGCAGAAATAGTGGTTGATTCTTTTAAAATTGATTCAACAGATTGTTTTAATACAAATAATGGACGGATAAGCCTATCTGTATCAGGAGGAGCAAATTCTTTTAATGCATTTGAATGGGAAAATTTAAGAACGCAAGAAGTTATTGTGGGAGATATTGTGAGTGAGGGTTCTGAGACAATTAGTGGTTTGAGTAGAGATACATATATAGTTAGAGCTATGGATGTCAACGAATGCCCCTTGTTAGATACTTTTGTAGTAGAATCCCCTCCAGAGATCGAGTTGCTAAGTGCGACTATCGACACGGCTTGTTTTGGAGAAAATAATGGAAGCATAGCACCAATAGTCATGGGTGGGGAACCGAATGCGACCGCTCCAGAATATTCTTTCAGATGGGAAGGCCAGAATACTTTTGAAAGTTCCATAGATCAATCACCAATAGGTTTGCCAGCAGATACTTACAATGTTACGATCACTGATGGTATAGAATGTAATATTATAGAAGAGGTCGTCCTTCTAGGTAACCCAGAGATTGATATTACGCTAGATATAAGCGATATAGCTTGTCGAGGGGATGCATCTGGTAGCATATCAGTACTGCAAGGAGGAGGAGCAGGAGATTTTAGATATGAGTGGACTTTGGATGACAACCCATTATCAACTACTGATCGAGAATTAAAAGAACTAGAACCGGGAGAATATGCCGTAACCTTGACGGATAAATTAGGTTGTATGGCTGATACGCTATATGAAGTCAAACAGCCTAGATTTGCTTTTGAAGTATCGGTGACGCAAGATACGATCTGTGATTTTGAAGAAGGTGTATTAGAGGTTAGTGCTGGAGGAGGAGAAATGCCATATTCCTTTGAGTGGTCTAATGGGGATACAGAAAATATTATCAAGGATATAGCGAATGCCTATGTCGTTACTGTTACAGATGCAGCCGGTTGTATAGATACGCTTGAAACCGCAATTTTGGAAGTTACCACTTTTAATATATTGGAACTCATCACGGAAGATGCTAAATGTAATAGTGGTAATGCTGGTAATGCATCTTCTGGTAGGGCTCAGATAGATATAAGTAAAATCGATTATCAGTTTCAAAATTTAATGATCGACAGTGTAGTCTGGTCAAGTTTTCCAGAACAAGATTCGTTGGTTATAGAGGGACTTACTGGAGGGGTAGATTATTTTGTGCAAGTGTATGATAAGTTTGGATGTCGGTCAGAACCCTTTCCTTTTATACTCGAAGACCCTGCACCATTTGTTATAGAAGCAGATACGATCAGTGATGTAAGCTGCTTCAATGAGTCAGATGGAAATATAAAATTAGTAGAAATTAATGGTGAAGGGCCGTTTGAATATTCTTGGGGATCAAATTCTGAATTTGTAACCATTCAGAATCCTACGGACCTTAGACCGGGTACTCATGAGGTCACAGTCACTGATGCAAATGACTGTATCAATATGCAGTCATTCGAAATAATGGAACCTACTCAACTCAGTGTTGATGGTACGGGTGTGGACACGAGATGTTTTGGAGAACAAAATGGTAGAGCAGTATTATTTCCTTCTGGCGGAACGCCTTTCGAGACCGCTAGTGGAGCTGACTATAATTATCTATGGGATGATGGGTCCACAGATAAAACGCTACTAGGCTTAGGAGTAGATACAGTATCAGTCACGGTCACAGATGCTAATGGCTGCGAGGCAGTAGAAGAAGTGATAATAATGGGACCTACAGAAGAGCTAGCAATTGAGTTAGATGTCATACAGCCCAGATGCTCAGGTACTAATTCTGGGATCATAGAAGTAATAGCTACTGGCGGTAATGGATCATATCTTTACAGTTATGATGGGGTTGAATTTATACAAAATCCTACACTTGTAGGACTAGTAAGTGGTAGCTATACCGTGACTGTTAAGGATAGGAATGGTTGCTCCATCTCAAGGGATACGGCAATTACTAATCAGGATGCACTTAACTTGTTCATAGGAAGAGATACGGTCATAGAAAGTGGGGTAGACCTGTTTATTGGTAATGCGCTGAATCGTGGGGATATACCAGTAATGGGAGAAGATATAACCTACGAGTGGTCGATCGAACCGCCACTTTTTGATCCAGGTAATCTAGGATTTATTACTTTACAAGGATTGACAGAGACTGCGATCGTGACACTTACAGTGACGGATTCACTAGGGTGTAATGTGACAGCAATACGAAAAATAGAGGTCGAGAGTAAATTGGAAAACCAGGTGCTAGTCCCAACAGGGTTTACGCCTAATGGGGATGGGGCTAATGATATATTGAGAGTGCTTGGTAGAGATGGAGTTACTATCAATAGTTTTAGTATTTATTCTAGATGGGGCGAGTTGGTCTATTCGGATAGCGATTTCTTATTAGATCTCGATGACGAAACTAAAGGCTGGAACGGGATATTTAAAGGAAAGGCCATGAATCCGGATACCTTTGTGTGGGTGGTAGAAGCAACATTCGAGGATGGATTCCAAGCAGTATATAAGGGTAACACACAATTGATAAGATAAGGATATGACCAAACATATATTTTTTATTATAATATGTTTTGTAGGAGGTTCAGCTGCTGCTCAGGATCCACATTTTTCTCAAAATCAAAATACCAACTCGTATTTAAACCCTGCTTTGTCAGGTGTATACGAAGGATCGATGCAGATCGGAGCTAACTATAGAGACCAGTGGACAAGTGTTCTAGGTACTCAAAAATTCGTTACCGGGAATGTGAATGGAGATGTAAAATTCGGTGTATTTGGAGGCGACTATATCTCGGTGAATGTGAATGCCATGTTTGACCAAGCAGGTCGGTCCCACTATAACCAAGCTCTGCTACATCTAGGAGGCTCATACATCAAGAAGCTAAGTGAAAATTATAATGGAGGGCAATACCTCTCTTTTGGCTTTAGGGCTGGAATGGGGCAGAATTCTTTAGACTGGGGTACACTATGGTTTGATAGACAGTTTGATAGGGAGGCACAGGAAAGAAATACAGGGCTAGATAATGGGGAACCAGGGATAGGAGGTGCTAAGGGTAAGACTGCGTTTTATCCTGATATGGGAGTAGGATTGTTTTGGTATATGATCACTGGAGACAACTCGAGTATCCACGCAGGGCTAGCCGCTAATCATCTAAACAAACCAGATATCTCTTTACTGCAGTCATCGAGTAACAATGGGCAATCGCTATATACCAAGTGGTCGGGTCAGCTCGGAGCAGAACTATCACTCAATACTAAGTTGAGTGTTTTGCCAGCAGTGATGATCTGGGTACAAGGACCGTCATGGCAGTCTGTAGTAGGGTCAGCTATCAAGTACAATGGCTATGGAGATGATGACCTCACTATGCGACTAGGTATCATGGGTAGATTGGCTAACTCTTCTGTATCTAGTATGACTTTTGATTCGTTCATTATTGATGTCGGCTTTGAGTTCAGTAAGTACGAGATAGGACTGAGTTATGATGTGACCGTATCACAATTAGCACTAGCTAGTAAGAACAGAGGAGCATTCGAGTTATCATTGTTCTACAGAAAACCCTATGAAAATTCCTATCGCAAGCAATCAAATTTTCCGAGGTTCTAGGTTGTCTCAAGCGTCCCTGCTTAAGCTTGCGCTAAGATTTATGCTTTGAATAGTCTTCCAGATAGTTTTCAATTTCTTGAATTAGCAGAATTTAAAGTTGTTTCAGACGATTCCGTTTGAAACTTTCGCTTGCTTGGCCCTTGCATGCAGGACGCATCATGCAACTTTGACACTAGTTCTCGCCGCTAGGTTTACTTCGCACAGATTGGGTTAATTCAGGTGTAAGGGTTGCTTCATACATAAGAGTTGCTTCAAGCGTCACCTCTTGAAGTTTGCACTCATGTAATCAAACTAATCCGATGTACACCAGGCTTGTATTTCTTTTTTATCAAGTCGTGCACCATCTCATAACTCTGCTCACTATTCACAAAGTCAACCGTATTTAGGTCAATGATGACGACAGGGTAGGTAAGTATGTTTCTGAAATATTCGAAATAGGTATTTTGTATTTTTAGCAGATATTCTTCGGTTATGTCTTTTTCAAAATCTCTGTTTCTCTTTTTTATATTCCCCATCAGAATATCTGTGCTACGATGAAAGTAGACCATCATATCAGGCGTAGGGTGTGATTGCTCTAGCACATCGTATAACTTTTGGAAAATCCGATATTCTTCTTCATCTAAGTTTTTCTTAGCGAAAAGCAAGGTCTTGATAAAAGAATAATCTGCTATGGTAAAGTCTGAGAATAAGTCCTGACCAATAAGGCTCTTCTGTAGTTGCTTATGACGAGACGTCATGAAGAAAAGCTCTACTGTAAAGGCATAAGTCTCCGGGTCTTCGTAAAACAAGTTAAGGAACGGATTCTCATCAAATTGCTCTAAGATCAGCTTACACTGATACTGCTTCTGCAGCATCTTGCAAAAAGAAGTCTTGCCTGCTCCGATATTACCTTCGATGCAGATATATTGATATGGAAAGGGCGTATTCACAGTTTCTTCACCTCACTTTGGTCTGGGGAGTCAAGATATAATTCTTCCATAGTTTTATTCAATTTTGGATGCATTATATTTTTGTCTATATCAAATATAGGTCTCAGTACAAAATTACGATACTGCATCTGCGGATGAGGTATCACAAGGTCATGCTTACGGACCAACCAATCAGCATAGAAAATAATATCAATATCAATAACTCTAGGCCCCCAGTGGTCTATTTTTTTTCTACCAAGTACACGTTCTATCTCTTGAGTTTTCTTCATCACCTCCGACGGCATAGATGCAGTGTATAGGCTAATGATCGAGTTGACGAAAGCTTGTTGATCGAGCTTTCCCCAAGGAGCTGTTTCATAAATTGGTGAACGGGCTATGATGTGACCAACTGAGGATTCTATCAAAGCCTCTGCATTGCGGATATGCTCAAGCCTATCGCCGATATTAGAGCCTAGAGATAAGATAACCTTACGATTCATAAAACCATTTTAAATTAATGGACCCCGGATTAAGTTTAAAAATTGGGGGAATAACCTCTGTCTCCTCGCACCTGTCTCCTCGCTCCTGAACAAACCAGCATTGTATAAAAAAAGCCTGACCAGATAAGTTCCAGCCAGGCTTATATTTTTTATTATAAATATTTAAGCTGCGGATTTTATAGCAGATAAGAACCTTGCCAATTCACGCTTCACTACAGGAAATAAGAAAAACAATCCAATCATATTAGGGAATACCATCGCAAATATCATTGCATCTGAAAAATCCCAAATAGATTTCATATTTGCTGCTGCACCTATTACTACGAATATGCAGAATAAAAGCTTGTAAACTAAGTCCGCAGTTTTTCCTCTTCCAAATAAATACTTCCATGACTGCAGACCATAGTAAGACCATGAGATCATGGTTGATACTGCAAACAAAACAACTGCTATCGTCAAGAATATATTAGAATAAGGAATGTAAGCCGCAAATGCTTTAGAAGTAATACCTGCTCCCTCATAAGATATATTATCAATGATCACTGCTCCGCTACCATCTCCACCATATTCAAATGCTCCGCTGATGTTGAATATAATAATAACCAACGCTGTCATGGTACAGATAACGACTGTATCAATGAATGGCTCAAGTAAAGCCACTAGACCCTCAGAAGCTGAGTATTTAGTCTTGACCGCCGAGTGCGCGATCGATGCAGACCCTGCACCAGCCTCATTAGAAAATGCTGCTCTCTTAAACCCGATGAGCAACACGCCGATCATAGCACCCACACTAGCACGAGGACTAAATGCCTCACTGAATATCTGACCAAATGCATCATCTATCAATGTGAAATTGCTAAAGATGATATATAGACATGCTACTAAGTATAGTATAGCCATAAGAGGCACTATCTTTTCTGTAACTGACGCAATTCTTTTAATACCACCGATAATAATTATGGCAACTAATACAGCTAGCACTATTCCGATCATAAATCCAGCTCCAGTACTTTGTAAACCTAATAAGTCCTTCAGTACAATGGTTGCTTGATTAGACTGTGCAGCATTACCTCCTCCAAATGAACCTCCAATGCAGAATATGGCAAAAATCGCAGCCAATATTTTTCCTGCCGTAGCAAATCCTCTTTCTTTTAATCCTTTGGATAGATAGTACATAGGTCCTCCATAGACAGTTCCATCTGGTCCTATATCTCGATATTGGACACCAAGCGTACATTCTACGAACTTTAGTGACATACCTAGTAATCCACAGATGATCATCCAAAAAGTAGCACCAGGTCCTCCGAGTGCAATTGCCAAGGCAACTCCTGCTATATTACCATTACCCACCGTGCCTGACACGGCTGTCGCTAAAGCTTGGAAGTGAGTCACCTCACCTTCTTCACTTTCATCTCGTATAGTATCTCGTATATCTCCATCAACAGCAACTCCATCAAAAGCACCATCATGACCTTCTATCTCATCATACTTCCCTCGCACCACATTTAGAGCAGTACCAAATCTCCTAATATTCACAAACCCAAAATAGATAGTAAAAAACAGCGCACTCACCACTAGAAGCACCAATACGAAAGGAACCCCTTCACTGATCTCAAAGAAGATGAGATTACCGAAAAAATCAGAAACAGGTTTGAAGGCTTGATTTATCTGTTCGTCGATTCCCATAGATTCTTGCCCAAATCCATAGTTAAAGAAAAGTAAGCCTGTCAATACTAGTAATATTCGTTGAATCTTATTCATGCTGTAGTAGTTTAAAGTAGGAAGTAAGGTATCGAAAAATATGAGAAAATGGGAATTCTATGAGATATAGAGTAGAAGAGAAACAATCTCACAAGGACTTATACATATCCTTTTCTTATTATTTATAATCTTGTTATTGTCGGGTATCTGTCAGATATTATGGAGTCGAAGTATGTAATAGTAGATAACAAGATGTAAACTCATTACCATTCCAACGAATGATCTTACCGATGGTACTTATTTAATAGCTATACGGGATGCTGAAACTAGACGTGCAGAATACACAATAGTTGTAATGTATAATTAAGTACTTAATTCATGATCTCACCGCCGCATGAGCTTCCAGCTCCGGCTGTACATCCATAGCAATGTTGATTGAGGACGATGTCTCTTTGGTAGAGTGCATCCATATCAAAATCATCAATGTGCTGTGAAGTACTAGCTACTTTGAGATCAAGCATCTGATTGAAGTCGCAGTCATAGATGAATCCATCCCAGCTGATAGACAAAGTATTGCGACACATGAGACCATCTATTGTACTTGGGTTATATGCTTCTATGAGTTCAGTCATATAGGATTCATAGTTGCCACTTTCTACTAGGTAGTCTAGGAATCTACTCACTGGCAGGTTAGTAATCGCAAATAGACTATTGAACTCAATATCAAACTTCCTTTTGAGCTGTCTTTTAAATTCTGCTTCTAGTGTCGATTGTTCTCCCGGTAGGAAAGCTCCTGAGGGGTTATAGACTAGATCCAATATAAGATCGGTTCCTTCCATCCCATATCCGACATCATTTAGTTTTTTGAGAGCAGCGATAGAATCTTCGAAGACCCCATCACCTCGCTGACTATCCGTCCTCGACTTGCTGAAGTAGGGTAGGGATGAGATAACATGTACTTCATGAGCAGCAAAAAATTCTGGCAGATCATGATATTTTGGGTTGGCCATGATCACAGTCAAGTTGCATCTGTTCATGACCTTCACACCTATAGCATGACACGATTCTACAAACCACTTGAAGTGTGGATTGAGTTCTGGCGCACCACCGGTAATATCTACAGTCGGTATTTTATGATCAGTTATTATTTTGAGGCACTTCTCTAGCGTTGCCCGATCCATATTCTCTTCTTTCTTATCTGGTCCGGCATCTACATGGCAGTGAGCGCAAGTTTGATTACATAGTTTCCCTATGTTGATCTGGAAGATCTCTACTTTGCTAGGCGTCAGTGTTTCGAATCCTGCGTCTTTAACCTTATCTACGAATTTTGGAAATTGCGTTAGCTGATCTTTCCCTGACAGTACTTCAAGCTGTATTAGGGTATCCGAGAACTTACTTCCGCTCCTTTTTAAGGATTTTGTTTTTTGCTTTACGCCCATTTACATTGATACTTTTTTCACATGATTCATCATCTGTACACTATTGACTAGTGTAGCTCCACTTTTGATAGCTGCTGCTACATGGACCGCTTCCATCATTTGCTCTTCATCAGCACCTTTCTGTAGGCAGGTAGAGGAGTAAGCGTCGATGCAGTACGGGCATTGGACAGTATGTGCAACTGCTAGTGCGATAAGTGATTTTTCTCGCTCAGTCAGTGCACCTTCCTTGAATACGGTACCATAGTAATCAAAGAATTTCTCTCCCATCTCTTTTTGGAATTCTGTTATCTCTCCAAATTTTTTGAGGTCAGAGGGCTTAAAATATGTTTCGCTCATGTTGCTTTAAATTTGTTCAAATGTAAGTGCTTTTATGTATTTATTATTGTTTTAAAAATGACAAATACAATTACTAGTGAAGCTTATACATATAAAAATATTTAATATGTAAAATGTTATTTATTAGTACTATTTTTAACATTTCGTACAAAAACCCATCAGTCAGTTGAGACTATTAATCTATATACGTTTGTTCTGCCTAGTTCAGATCTTTGCATCATGTGGAAGTGCAGTAGGTGGCAAGAAAGAAAAGTCTGAAGATGGAAGCTTCGAAGCGAAGATCAGCATATCGGCTGGAGATGATTATTATGAGATCGTTGGTCAAGATACCTTCTCATTTACCCCGTATCCATATAACTACGGGATTATCAAGAATGATGGAGAGCAACAATTGTCGTGTCTCGTCCTTTCTAATCGTTTATCCAAGAATTCTAGAATTAATATCCTGCCCATCGGGTTGTTAAACTATATTGAGTTTAATGAAGATAAGAAGCTGATCATCGCTATCCCAAGAGAGCACGATGAACGGGTGATTGCTGCTAGAGATCTATTGGACTTGGTATCCAAGTATCCTGCCATCAAAAGTATGATCCAAGACTGGACCTTAGGTAAGTGCGGCATTGGTTGTGCTAAATTGGTATCTTGGGAAGATGCAAGTGCTGCAGGATTATGGATAGAGCGAAACGCTTCATAAACTCATACATCCGTCAAAGTTAAAATAGAGAAAAGTTATCGCACTGTTAGATATAGATAAGTTGGCCATAGAAACACACAAAATAGATTCCAATCCTTATTCTTTTTCTCTACATAAGAGTATACTTGATATAAAAGACGAGTGGCAATCTATTGTCCCTGACAAACTATTCTATAGTCCTAAGTATCTGAGCTTTACGGAGTCCAATACGCCTAAGGGTATGGAGATGAGATATGGATTATTCCATCTTGATGGAGTGCCTGTCGGTACCTTGATCATGCAAGTGAAACACATCTCATTAGGAGAAAGTCTGACTGTCGAGGCTAATGATAACTCATCTGTAAGGTCACGAATGTTCAAGGGGATAAAGAGCGGGTTGGCCAAGACGATCAGTTTTGATACACTTGTTGTTGGTAATCTTTTATTGACAGGTCAGTATAGTTTTTATTTCAAAGATGAGACTGTTGAGTTCTATAAGAGATTCGCATTAGTGGAGAGTAGTCTCGGGCTGGTTAAGGAGTTACTTGCTAAAGACGGAATAAATATTGGGTCGGTCCTTATGAAGGATTTTTATGAGACTAATGCAGTATCTAATACTCCTCATGGAGAGCAGTGCACTTTCTCTGAGTGCAAAGTGCAGCCTGACATGGTGATGTCGATCAGAGAAGAGTGGACAGATTTTGAAGAGTATATGGGTTCGCTCAAATCAAAGTATAGAGTCAGGATAAAACGAGCTTTGAAGAAAGCTAAGCCTGTAGAAAGAAGAGTGCTCACCATAGATGAGCTCATAAAGTATCAAGATCGGATACACGAACTTTATCTTGAAACAGCTCTCAAAGCCAGCTTCAATTTATTCATTCTACCAGAAGATTATTTCTTGGAGATGAAGAAAGCCTTGGAAGACCAATTCAAATTGATCGGGTATTTTCTGGAAGGTAAGTTGATAGGGTACTTCACGGTGATCTTCGATAAAGATCATGTAGATGCACACTTTCTCGGCTATGATAAAGACAAGAATGGTATCCACCAATCTTATCTCAATATGCTCATAGATATTCTCAAAGAAGGAATCATATCCAAGGCTAAGCATATCCACTTCTCTCGTACAGCACTAGAGATCAAGAGCTCCATAGGCGCAGAGCCAGAGGAGATGGTATTCTACCTAAGAAGCCAACGGCGATGGCAGAATAAGTACCTCCTGCCCAAGATCCTAGAGATCATGGTCCCTGATGAGCAATGGGAACCGAGGTCTCCGTTTAAGTCATGATATCGTATGTCTGCGAGCCCCTTGACTTAGAGTAACAGAAAAAAAATCTCGTTTACCAAGGGTTTTCCGCTGATTATCAACAAGAAAACTTATCCCCTTTGATAAGACAATCAAACGCGTTATTATAAAATTTTTGCAGTGTGCTCTTATCAGTACTAGTTGCTTTTATGTTACTATCACTTCCATCGATAGAAAAATCCGTCACCCTATATTTTGATCTTTGAGGAGTATCCTGCAGGTGCCATACGAACCCCAGTGCTAACACTAAGACTGCACAAACGGCCACCCATCGATAGTTGTTAGACTTAGACCTGTATTTGTTGACATCGAGTTTGTCTTCTACCCTTTGCCAGAGTCGATCATTGAGTTCGATTCGTTTTTCAGATTCTATGTTTTCAAAAATATTATTCATCAGATATTTTATTCCTATTTGCGCTAAGCGCTAGATTTTTGTTTTTTTTTGATGATACTTTTCATCCTTTGCTTTGCTAGGATGAGCTGGGACTTAGAGGTATTTATACTTATACCTAATTGCTCAGCGATTTCTCTATGTTTATATCCTTCGATCACATACAGGTTAAACACGGTGCGATACCCAGGAGGGAGTAGGGCTAGGCAAGCGATCAAGTCATCGTATTGCAACTTATCTGTGACGGTAACTTCCTCTACAGCTATGAAGTGCGCGCTTTCGATCGACATATGAAAGTTGTGCCGCTTCCGCAAGAACATCAAACACTCATTAACTAACAATTTTTTCATCCAACCTTCGAAGCTGCCTTTGCCGCTATACTTGTGCAGGTTAGATAATATTTTATAAAAGCTATGAACCAAGAGATCTTCCGCATCTTCCTTACTCTTGAGATACCTCATGCAGATGCTCATAAAGAGTGGTGCATAGTGGTCATACAACTGCTTTTGGGATTTTCGGTCTTCCCGTTTGCATGCTTGTATGATTTGATTCAGATCCAAAGAAGCTAGTTTTATTATTAGATGCTATCCGTTTTGTTTTTGGTGTGTAGACAGGTTGTTTTTTTGTTAATTAACCTGTCCCTATTTTTCTCTAATAATTTACTGATTTTTTTCTAGGTTGCGCTCATTTATTAATGCCAGCATTTTCTCTTCCTCGTTTTCTGAGTTAGCCCATGTCTTGTATTTGCCGTAGTCCGCATAGTACATTCTATCTAAGTACTGCATCAGATTTTTAATATCAAGGTCATTATTTAGATATGCTTTGTAGATATATCTATAGTTTTTTCTCCGTCCTGCGTTTCGGGTAGTAGATGGGTGACTATTTATATCACCAAGGTTTTTTTGTAAGGATGGTCATGTATTTTTAGATAGGAGTCGATTTTATCTAGGATTATTTTATCTAGTTTTTTCTTTTTATCAAAATGGTCTTTTAAAATAGTACTATCGTCTCCGTATTTAGATTTAAGTAGCGCAGTTTCATTCTGCAGCTTTTCACTAGACTCAAATAGGTCTTGGACGAATGCACTTTGCTCAGAAGTAGTTTTAAGTGATTTAATATGAGTGCTGGAGTAAGAAAGCTTGTTTTCAGTATTATAGCCACAAGCGACCATCATGATTGCATAGAGTGCAAAGAATATGGGCCGGGTCAGTTTCATTTATTTACTTCCGTGATTTGACTGTAAATTAATTCAGAATATTGATTGTTCAAATTTGTAGTTTATATCTGTCATAATTAACTCCTTCAAGGCCATTCCAAGGGAGAAAATTCTATTTTTGCATTCAGATAAATATAACTACAAGGTGAGGATAGAGAATAATCAATATGTAATGCAGGGTGACATCTCTGTGACTGATCTATGTGAGAAGTACGGATGTCCATTATATGTCTATGACTATGAGGTGATCAAGGGTCAGTATGACAAGTTGGTAAAGGCATTCAAGGTGCCAAGTCTAAAGATCAACTACGCATGTAAGGCACTCAGTAATATCAATGTACTCAGACTGATGAAGAACATGGGGGCAGGGCTGGATACCGTATCCATCCAAGAACTCAAGATGGGACTACTTGCAGGGTTCGCACCGCAGGACATTATCTACACGCCTAACTGTGTAGGGATAGAGGAGATTAGTGAGGCAGTTGCTTTGGGAGTCAAAGTGAATATTGATAACATATCGATCTTAGAGCAATTCGGTGATAGATTCCCTGACTATCCGGTATGTATCAGAGTAAATCCTCACATCATGGCCGGAGGGAATTCCAAGATCTCTGTAGGACATATAGATTCTAAGTTTGGAATATCCTTTCACCAGATGCCTCATGTGATGCGAGTGATAGAAACGACTAATCTCAATGTGGAGGGCTTACACATGCATACGGGTTCTGATATACTAGATTCTGGAGTGTTCTTAAGAGGGGCGGAGATATTGTTTAATATAGCCAAGGATCTACCTGATCTTAACTACATAGATTTTGGTAGTGGATTCAAAGTATCTTATAAAAATGATGGGATAGAAACTGACATAGAAGACTTAGGCGTAAATATTACTAAGCGATTCAATGAGTTCTGTACAGAGTATGGCAGAGAGCTAACCCTGATGTTTGAACCAGGTAAATATCTAGTAAGTGAGTCAGGATATTTTTTCGCTAAGGTGAATGTCATTAAGCAAACGACCTCCATGGTTTTTGCAGGTATAGATACCGGTCAGAATCACTTACTGAGACCCATGATGTATGGCTCTTATCATAATATCACTAACGTATCCAAGACTGAAGGAAGAAAAAGGATATATACTATCGTTGGATATATATGTGAGACGGATACATTCGGTTCTAACCGGAAATTAACAGAGGTACAAGAAGGAGACATATTATGTCTGCACAACGCAGGAGCATATTGCTTCTCGATGTCGTCCAATTATAATTCTAGATACAGACCGGCGGAAGTATTACTTTATGAAGGTAAGGACTACCTCATAAGAGAGCGAGAAAATTTTGAGGATCTCCTAAAAAATCAAGTCGAAGTAGAAATCTTAAAAGAAAAGTACTTGGGAGAATCTCAACCATCATTACTAGAAAGTCAAAAAGAAGATGCAGAAAAAATCGATAAAAATATTTCCAAAGAAGGGTTTTGATTATTTAGTTCGACCATACTTGTTTTGTATGTTGGGATGCATGATGGCATTCTGGTCTTGCAAGGTAGAGCAGCAAACAGTTGATGGCTCTTATGTGTCGAGTGTGGATCATGAGTCGATACACCTCGAAGATGGTAGATCGATAGCCATCTCATCAGCAGACAATATCTACTACTTAGCAAGGCACGCGGAGAAGGATACAGTAGCTGGTGATCCTGACCTGACAGCTATAGGATATGAGCGGGCTGGCGAATTAGCCAGGATATTCAAGTCTGCTCGTATAGACGAAGTATACACCACGATGTATATGAGGACCTTGATGACAGCAGACAGTGTCTCCAGGTCAAAAGGGATGTCCATGAAAACCTATGACCCGAAGGCGCTTAAAGCGTTTGCAGAAAAGCTAAAGAATATTGATGATCAGAAAAGATTCTTGATCGTAGGTCATTCTAATACGACACCAGTATTATCTAATCATATACATGGTGCAGAAGAGTTAGAGAGTTTTGATGAGAAAGACTATGATGATCTGATAGTGGTCGTGCAATCAGAAAACAAACCATCGCAACTCCACCAACTAAAATATAAACCACAAATAAATAAGGATAAATAGATGAGTGAAATAGCAAGTAGATACGATGCTTCTCAGGTGGAAGACAAATGGTATCAGTACTGGATGGAGAAAAACTATTTCCACTCTGAGCCAGATGATAGAGAGGCATATTCTATAGTCATCCCACCGCCTAATGTGACTGGGATGTTACACATGGGCCATATGCTTAACAATACGATCCAGGATGTATTGATCAGGAAAGCACGACTAGATGGCAAGAATGCTTGCTGGGTGCCAGGGACTGATCATGCCTCTATCGCTACAGAAGCCAAGGTCGTAAAGTTGCTAAGAGAGGATGGTATCAAAAAGTCTGATCTTACTAGAGAAGAATTCCTGACCCACGCATGGGCATGGAAAGAAAAGTATGGTGGGATCATCCTACAACAGCTCAAAAAACTAGGTGCTTCCTGCGACTGGGAGCGCACAGCATTCACAATGGACGAACCTAGGAGTGAAGCAGTGATCAAGATATTCGTAGATCTCCATAACAAAGGAAAACTCTATAGAGGCTTGCGTATGGTCAACTGGGATCCGGAAGCAAAAACGGTATTGTCCAACGAAGAGGTGCTGCACAAAGAAGAACACGGGAAGCTATACCATCTGAAATATCAGGTAGTAGGAGAAGACGAGCAAGTGACCATAGCGACTACAAGACCAGAAACAATACTAGGTGATACTGCAGTAGCAGTCAATCCTAAAGATGAGCGATATCAACACCTAGAAGGAAAGAAAGTAATCGTACCGCTGATTGGTCGAGAAGTACCTATCATTTTTGATAGCTATGTAGAGATGGAGTTTGGGACTGGAGCGCTTAAGGTGACCCCAGCACATGATGTCAATGATTATGAGATAGGGAAACGGCATAAGCTAGAGGTGATCGATATATTCAATGATGATGCGACGATCAGTGAAGCTGGACAGCTTTATGTCGGTATGAAAAGATTCAAGGTAAGGACGGAGATCGTCAAGGAACTAGAAGAAAAGGGATTCGTGCAAGAGATAAAAGATTACCCGCACAGTGTCGGTAGATCAGAGCGTACGAATGCCGTAGTAGAGCCGAAGCTATCATTGCAGTGGTATGTTGATATGGAGCAGATCACTAAGCCTGCGCTAGATGCAGTGATGACTGGTGATATCAGGTTCTACCCAGACAAGTTCAAGAATACTTATAGGAACTGGATGGAGAACATGCAGGATTGGTGCATATCGAGGCAGCTATGGTGGGGGCACAGGATTCCCGCTTGGTACTATGGAGAGTTGATATTCGTAGCGGAGACAGCCCAAGAAGCCCTTGCACAAGCACAGGAAAAAACAGGCAACAAAGACTTAACCTTAGATGACTTATCGCAAGATGAAGATGTACTAGATACTTGGTTTTCTTCTTGGCTATGGCCAATTACCTGTTTCGGAGGATTTAAAGATTCAGCAGAGTTCGATTATTATTATCCTACTTCTACGCTTGTGACTGGCTGGGATATATTGCCGCTGTGGGTAGCGAGGATGATCATGTCAGGATTTGAGTGGCAGCAGCAGAGACCATTCCAAGATGTATATTTTCATGGGATGGTAAGGGATGAGAAGCGTCGTAAGATGAGTAAGTCCCTGGGTAATTCTCCAGACGCACTGAGCCTGATAGGAGAGTACGGGGCAGATGGTGTACGATATGGAATGTTATCATGCTCACCTAAGGGAGGCGATCTTTTGTTTGATAAAAAGCATTGTGAGAACGGAAGGAACTTTTCGAATAAGATCTGGAATGCACTGAGACTTATTAAGTCATTTGAAATAGATGATAGTTTAGCGCAGTCGGAAGAGAACAAACTAGCGAATGACTGGATCAGTAATAAGCTGAACCAGTTTATCACAAACACGAATAAAGATTACGAAGATTATCGATTATCCGAAGTAGTCAAGCAGCTCTATAGTTTCATATGGACGGACTTCTGCTCATGGTATCTAGAGATGATAAAACCTGCGAAAGGGGAATCAATCGATAAGGTAACGGTAGAGCAGACCATAGCTGTATTTGAAAAGATGACACTCATGCTTCATCCTTTTATGCCGTTCATCACAGAAGAGATATGGCATCAGCTGAAGGGAAGGGGAGAAGGACAAGATTGCATAATCAGTAAATATCCTGAGGCAGCAGCACATGATGCGTCGCTTATCGCCAATGTAGAAAAACTAAAGGATGTAGTCGCTAAGGTCAGAGATATCAGAAATAGCAATGGCATAAAAATGCAAGAAAAACTCGAAGTAAAAGTCGATACTAGCGATAGTGCAGAAGCATTGTACAAACTATCAGGAGCAAAACAGATAGTAGAGAAAATGGCGAGTCTAGCTAGTCTAGAATTCGTAACATCTGAGCAAGAAGTACAAGGAGGAAATATCTCTTTCCTCTCTGGCAATGAAAAATATTTTGCCTTAGTAGAAGTGACGGTAGATGTAGAAGCAGAGAAAGAGCGTATCACCAAAGAACTAGAATATGCAAAAGGCTTTGCAGGAGCGATAGAAAAGAAGCTGAGCAACGAGCGCTTCGTAAGTGGAGCTCCGGAAGCGGTGGTGCAAAAGGAAAAAGATAAGCTAGCAGACGGTCTTGAGCGGATCAAGATATTGGAGGAGAGTTTAGCTAGTTTGTAGGTGAGGGGAGAGGAGAGAGGAGAGAAGCGAGAGGAAGAAGAGAAGATTACAATAGGTTAAATTGTCCAAGCCAATTAGTGTAATCAATGAGCCCAGACCAGAGCGGTTCTCTACTTTGAAAGAGAAGAAATGTCATCTGGAGAAAGATATGCGTAGAATAGAAAGTGTGGCTAGAGGACAGAAATTTGAAAATCAGGTGAAAGATTATTAGACATAAACCCAGACCAAAGCGTCTCTTTCTCCGCTAAAGGCGGACAGGCTTTGCAAGAGGAGAGATGTCACGGAGTGATAGAGATGAGTAAGATAAAGTAAGCAGTCGGTTAGATAACAAGACAAAAAACAATAAATAAAAAAGCCTGCAAATCATAAAGATTGCAGGCTTTTTATTTACTAATATTTTAACTAAGCTTAATGCGCGACTACGATCTTATGAGTAGTACTACCATTAGCTGTATAGGCTTTAAGTATATAAGTCCCAGCCGCTAGATCAGCTACACTGATATCAAGACTTCTTTTAGATACATTGTTGAGCTCTTCTACTTTTATTATTTTTCCATCTAGCGACGCCATGATAATCGTAGCATCCGTCGGTTCTTCTAAATCAAATTCGACATTGATGTAGTCACTTGCAGGGTTAGGGAATACCTCGAATGATCCTACTGGCAGTGGCGTATCATCAACATCAGATATCATATCTACACTCATTCTCAAGACAGCTACACCTCCAGCTCCGATTCCTGTGTACCATCGTTCATCTGACTCTACTAAGATCAGTTGAGTGACAAATCCGAAAACATCACCTTGTTGTATTATTCTTTCATCCTCGCTAAATCCGATGAATAGATCTGAATTTTTCCCTGGAGCTGAACCAACTTGATTTTCATCTAATCTTATCATGACTATGTAGGCTCCTCCTGGCTCTAACGGAACTCCTTGAGCAGAAGAAGAAAAAGGAACCTCTACTAACGCACCATTTTCTTCATCGGTGAATACATGAGTATTTTGAGATATGACATCAAATGCTGGGTGACCAAAAATATCCGTTTCGAAAAAATCAAAATTATCACTTGTTATTTGTATCCCTGCTTTCAATTTGAGCAAAAATATATCTACATAGTTATCCGTAAGCGCATCAGAATTGGTAGCGACGGCAATCGTTGCATTCGTTGCTACAAAGTCGGTAACATTATTACTGATCGGATATATTGCTCCTGCACCCCAAGTACCTTCTAGCGCTGGACCTCCTAGAAAGGTTGTAGGGCCAAATTCTTTGGCGAAAGTATTTTCAGTTATCTGGAAGAATTTTTGACTTGTATTATCATCTTTGAGTTGTTCAAATGCATCTAGGACACTTACAGAATAATTCATAGAGTAAATTCCCGGGTCCAAGCCTACTGGTACGTAGGAGTCATTAGCCGTAATGTTAGTTGTAGTTCCTACTGCAATATTAGATACAGATCCACTAGTAGTGAATACACTTGCACCTGTTTCTTCATTTAAGATCTCTACATCTAGTTGGGCGTTAGCGATGACTTCTCCACCATTATTAGTTACCGCAGCTGAGAATGAGAAAGTATCGGCATCAGCATGAGACTTAGGAATAGCAAATGATACGGGAGTATAAAATACAGAAGAGACCGAAACATTGATTCCTTCGAGTTCGACGATCTGTACGTCGTCAATACTCCAAAAGTAGAAATCTCCCTCAGCGATAAATTTTATTTTGACATCACTTTCTCCAGCAACATTAGAAAGCGGAATTCTTTTCAGCTCTGTACCCGCTAAGTTTGTCGAATCTGCTGTTAGCACATTTTCTGTAGTTATGTCTATAGGGTCAGACCATGTGGTTCCGCCATCTATACTAGTTGCAAATTGATTAGTGCCATTCAATGGAACGTTGTGTTGGTAAAATTTTAGCGCTAAAGCCTTAAAAGCGCTAAGGTCTATTGTAGGCGATATCAATTCACCAGATATTCTAGGTGGATTGCCATCAGGAAGATTTTCTTCTAATCCTCCTGTCTGTATAAAATCAAAGTCAAAAATTGCAGCACCATTACAAGTCGTTTTAGAATCTACAGGTCCTGAGAAAAGTACTCCATCACCAGAACCATCCTCAGACCAAGACCAGAGGTGTGACTCATCCGATAGCCCTTGAGTAGTCCAACTTCCTAGATCACCATCAAAAGCCCCTTCTCCATCGGCACCCCATACTATCTTATCATCGGCAAAATCATCAGGTATAGAAAAATCACTTGGGGCGATGGTAATATTCACTGTATTTCCCAGTTCCGCTTTGATCAATTCACAATCACTTTTTGAGATCATCATGATCGGGATATTTACTATATCAGAATCACCACCTGGGTTTGTAATCTCACTATTATTATTGCAGACGATGACAGCAATTGCTCCTGCTGCCAGCGAAGCCTCAGCTTTAGAAGCAAAAGAACATACGCCATCTCGATCGATCAGTGCAATGGCCCCAGAAAGATCATTGACTATTTCTAAGGATTCTCCGCTATCCACATCACATGCATCACTACCGCCAGTAGAATCTTCGATCAATTTTAGTTCTCCTGTAACGGTAGTTAGCTCGCATTGAGTAACTCCGAATACGCCAAGAAATCCTTCATAAACTCCTTGAATATTGGTAGGCGAGTTGACGGATATATCTACATTATTAGTCTGACTGGAGAGCGTTGCTGTTAAAAACAGAACGGGAAGAAATAGTAAACTTCGTTTTAAATAATTCATATGTAATAAATCTAAATTTTTGTTTGACATAGTTGTTCTTAAAAGTAGTGAAATATCAAAAATAACGCCCAACTATTTACTTGATATCATTTTTATCCTTGTCTTGGCGATGACTCAAGTATAGATCCGATAGTTTTTTATAGTTTATAGGGTTAACGCCTTTACTTAGACATACGTTTGCTGCAGCTAGATTAGCGAGAACACCTATTCCGGACATATTGCATTTGCTCAGATATGTTAATGTGATTATTGATATGACCGTATCACCAGCTCCACATACATCTACTATTTCATTTGCCATACTAGGATATAGGTTTGATCTTGTTTTTTTACTTAAGAAAATACCATCCTCAGAGAGTGTAATAGCAGCTATTTCACAATCTAACTTCTCCAGTAATGAGACAGCTACATCTTGGTAAGAAGTACCTGGCATTGCCCAGTTAATTTCTCTGAGATTAGGTTTGAAAACAGTGACTTGCTTGTAAGCAAAGAAGTTATCTTTTTTTGGATCTACGAATACTGGTAGATTATTTTTTTTAGTTATGGATAAGATACGTTTGATGGAAGACTGATTAAGCACTCCTTTATTATAATCTTGCAGGATTACCCCATCAATATTATTTTCGCTTATTAACTTTTCGAAATAGGCGAGCAATCTATCTTCTATATCAATTACCACCTGCTCATACGATTCTTGATCAAACCTTATTATTTGATCTTTGTCGTAAAGCCTTGTTTTAATCGTGGTCGGCCGCTGATCATCTACGAGTATTCCGTTATCATTTATCCCATTTTCTTGGCATAGCGTTCTTATTCTTTTTCCTGCTAAGTCATCACCGACCACACTGATAAGGTGTGGATTAGATGCCATAGTTTTTATATTCATCGCCACATTGCCTGCACCACCAAGATTATCGCTTTGGCTTTTTACCTTGAGGATCTTTGCGAGAGGATCTTCTTTTGAGGTGTCTTCCAGATTCCCATAGTAGAACTGATCGAGCATGATATCACCTATGATAATGATAATTTTATTTTTTTGAATTGGGAAACTCATTTATTCAAGAAGTTTTGGGTCATATGGTCATAGATCTTTTGGGTTGCACCTTTGTGTGATGCTATATATTCTTTGCAAGCGCTAGCCGCATGGTCAAAATTAGTTTGATCTTCAAAATACGCTATCGCATCACTAATTTCCTCTGGGTGATTGATTGATATAGCTGCTTTAGCATTGATCAATTCCTGGGCCTCAGGAAATTTATGATGTTTGGGACCGAATATCATGGGTTTAGACTCTACACAAGATTCTAATATATTGTGAATGCCCTTATCAAATCCACCACCTACATAACTCACCCAAGCGTATTGAAATAGGGCAGGGAGAATACCAAACTCATCTACGTAAATTACCTTAGCATCTGTATTGCTAAGCTCACTGTATTTTACCAACTTATGTTGGCTTAAGCCGCTATAATAATCAAAAGTCGATTCGCTTGGTTCATGAGGAACAATGATCAAAAGAAATTCTTCTGAATAATTTTCTAGTAGTAATTTGGAGACTTCACGGTCTCCATATTCTAGACTAGCGCCTAGAATTATTTTTCTGTTCATAGGAATCTTAAGGAGCTCTTGTTTGTTTTGTTTTGCTTTTATCACTTGGTCCACCTTTGTATCGCCTAGGTTTAAGTTTTGTAATATTCCATTAGAGTTTAATAGCTCACTAGTGTTTTTATCATTTGTATAAAAGAATTTTGTGGATCTTATTTTACTCAAAGACCATTTCCCATACCATTTAAAAAAGTAATGATCTTTGTGAAGAAGACTATTAAGAAACACAAGAGGGATATTATTTGCTTCCAAGACGCTAAGGTGATTAAACCAATACTCGGACTTGACAAATATCGCTAAGGACGGATTTATCCTAGCTATGAATTCTTTTGCATTACGTTGCGTATCAAGTCTTAGGTAGTATTTGGGATAGTCGGTTTTTACTTTCTCAAATCCAGAAGGAGAAAAGAATGTAAAAACAAACTTATATCCTGACTTTTCTAGTAAAGAGACTAAGGATTCTGCTTGATTATATTCGCCCAGTGATGCGGAGTGTATCCAGATACAGGGCTCGTCGGTAGTTTCTACCTTGATATTGGTGCCTTGTATCCATGCTTTCGCTTTTGGATCTATAAAGCTTGCAACATACATAAAGCAGTAAAAAACTCTCACCCCAATTTCATAGATCAATTTCATTCGATTTACTGCTTGATTTAAACACAGACGACCGCTAAAGTCGAACTTTTTTTTTGAAGAGAAAATTTTGAATATGTTATCTCCTTGACTTCAATGACATACACATATGAAAACGACAATATTTTAATATCAATTCTAGAATGTAGTTGGATTGCTAATTTATGTGTCTTCATATTGTCCAAAGTACTAATGCAATAAGCGTTAAAGTATAGTACAAAAGCCTGATTCCGTTAATGTTTAAATATTAGAAAGCACTAAAAATGTGTTAATTACATATTATAAATTTATATAATATATTATCTTTGCAAAATGACTAAGACTATATTGATCACAGGCGGAGCAGGATTCATAGGCTCACACTGTGTAAGATACTTTGTAAATAAATATCCCAATTACAAGATTATCAATTTAGATGCACTGACTTATGCCGGGAGTATAGGTAGTCTATCAGATATTGCCGATGCTGATAATTATGAATTTATAAAAGGTGATATAGGAGATGCAGAACTGATAGGTTCGATATTCGACAAGCATAATATAGATGGTGTAATCCATTTTGCGGCCGAATCACATGTAGATAGATCTATAGAGAACCCGCTTGCATTCGTAGAGACCAATGTGTTAGGGACTTGCAGCTTACTCAACGTGGCTAAGAGCAAATGGGGAGATGATCTCGAAGGGAAGAAGTTCTATCATATCTCTACGGATGAAGTTTATGGTTCGTTAGGCAAGACAGGATATTTTGTTGAGGATACACCATATGACCCCAGATCACCATATTCTGCATCTAAAGCTTCTTCAGATCATTTTGTGAGAGCATATTATCATACCTATGGATTTCCTATTCTGATATCCAATTGTTCTAACAATTATGGGCCTTATCAGTTTCCTGAGAAGTTGATTCCTTTGATGATCAATAATATCATTAATGAAAAGCCACTGCCAGTATATGGAGATGGGTTAAATATAAGAGACTGGTTAATGGTCACTGATCATGTGGAGGCTATAGATGAGGTTTATCACAAAGGAAAGATCAGTGAGACCTATAATATCGGTGGGAATAACGAACGTACGAATCTAGATCTCGTACATGCGCTATGCGATATTGTAGATAAAAAACTTGACAGACCTGCGGGACATTCCAGATCACTTATAACATTTGTTAAAGACCGGCCAGGACACGATAGACGATACGCCATAGATGCAGAAAAGATAAAAAATGAACTTGGCTGGGAACCAAGATATACAGTGGAGCAAGGATTAGAGGAAACCATAGAATGGTATTTAAAGAATACCGAATGGTTAGATCACATCACTTCAGGCGAATACCAGAAGTACTACGACAAACAATATAAAGCATGAGAATACAAATTGATATAAAGAAGATATTATTAAATGTTTTGTTGGTTTGTTTTCTGACACCAGTAGTCGCACAACAGATACCTAACCGAGTCCCGACAGAGGCTGAGGCTAGAACAGAGCTAGAGAAGAGAGGACTAGACGAAGATGTAGTGAGAGAAGCACTGATGGCAGAGGGAATAGATCCTGATAATTTGCAAGATCTGCCTCCAGCACAGATCGTAAAAGTACAAACCATCATACAAAGGCTAGAAGCCGAAGCGGCGGCGAATGCTGATTCGTCTACCCCCGAAACAGGGCTAGATACAATACCCGAAGACATCATAGATAATATTCCAAGAGACTTGACTGAGCTAAAAATAGACTCTCTAATGGAAATCAATCAAGATTCTATTCTCTTAGATAGTATAAGGGAGAAGATGATATATGGTCACGATCTTTTTAAGACTGGTAATATTAGAGTGTTTAAACAGAGTAATGAGGTAAGTGCTCCAGGGAGTTATATTCTTGCTTCAGGTGATGAAATTACAGTTTCGATATTCGGAAATTCTCAGATCGAAGAAAAGCATGAAGTACGTCCTGACGGGTATATCAGGTTTGTGGATGGCAGGCAGCGACTCTTGATGAGAGGGCTTAGCCTTGATAAGGCTAAACTAAGCATAATGAGAGCCTATTCTGAATATTATAGGTTTAGACCAAGCGAATTTGAGGTGACCTTGAATCAGAGCAGAACGGTTAGTGTGAATATTTTAGGAGAAGTCGAGAGCTCTGGAACTGTTACTATATCAGCTTTGAATACAGCGTTTAATGCTTTGGTTAGTATCAAAGGTCCTACAGAGATAGGGTCGGTTAGAAAAATAAAATTGATAAAGAACAAAGGGGGAGAAGTCAAAGATCTGGACGTTTATAAATACTTGACAAACCCCAGTTTTGTAGATGATTTTTTCTTAGAAGATAACGATGTCATTCATGTGCCGGTCCAAGGGAAGATCATCACAATAATTGGAGAAGTAAAACGACCAATGCGTTACGAATTACTTGATGACGAAGGTCTTAAAGCACTGCTAAAATACTCAGGAGGCCTAACAGATAAAGCTTACAAGAAAACCTTGAGAGTAAAAAGATATGAGGATGATATAAAGAAGGTATCTGATATCCCATATCTAGATCTGGTAAGATCAAATGGTGATTTCAAATTGCTAGACGGAGATGAGATCATGGTAGATATCGTGAAAGAGGACCCTAGAAATTTTGTTTCTGTAACTGGAGAGGTGATCAATGAAGGAGAATTCGAGAAGAGTGGAGGTATGAAGCTTTATGACCTGCTATTACTTGCAAGATTGAAACCAGAATCAAGAACTGATAAAGCTTACTTGATCAGAAGTAATTCAGATGGAACATACTCCTATGAAATAGTAAGTATTGATGAAGTACTCAGAGATAAGAGCTCTAATGAAAATGTTGTCCTAGAGGACAAGGATGAGCTGATCATCTGGTCTAAGGATAGATTTGCAGATGCTATGTACGTCACAATCGAAGGAGCAATAAGGGAGGAAGGACAAATTCCATTTGATAGAGCTCAGAATCTTAGAGTGTTAGACTTATTAGAGTTTGGAGGAGGACTAAGAAGGGATGCAGATAATATAGCGATCTTGCATAGGTCCGACCCGCTAATACCTAACGAGATGCAATACATCACGGTAAGAGTAGATGAGATCTTAAAAGATGGAAGTAGTGACCAGAACGTAACGCTAGAGCCATTTGATAAACTTTACATAGTATCTAAAAATGTATTCGAAGAAGAGACTTTTATTCGCGTAGGAGGGGCGGTGAATCAGTCGGGCGAATTTGTCTACGGTAAAGACATGACGATTGAAGATGCATTAACACTTGCTAATGGATTTCAACTTGCAGCGGCTACTAATAATATAGAGGTATCTAGAATTATCATAAAGGACAACGAACCTACAACTACCATCATAGCTAACTTGAGTGTTGACAGGAATTTTAACGTGATTGATGGAGAAGATTCAAAATTTGTCCTACAGCCTTTTGATAACTTATTTGTGCGGTACGTACCTGAATTCGAATTGCAGCAGAATGTAAGAGTGAGTGGCGAGATAGTTTATCCAGGTCCATATAGTATAATCGATGATAATGAATCCATCACAAGTATACTGAAAAGAGCAGGAGGTATGACTAAGGAAGCTTTCACTGCAGGTGCAACATTATATAGAAGCCAGGATAGTCTTGGCTACATTGTAATGCGTCTTGACGAGGTCCTAAAGGACCCTAAGAGTATTTACAATTATATACTTAAAGATGGTGATCTGATTACTATCCCTAAGCAACAGGATTTTGTAACGATCAAAGGAGCGACTAGAGCTAAAGAAGTACTCGCAGATAAGATCGTAGGTAGAGACAGTACAGTGAGAGTAGCTTTTCACCCTGGGAAGAATGCAAGATGGTACATAGACTATTATGCGGGTGGTATATCAGAGCAAGGCAAGAAAAACAGAATATTCGTAGAACATCCTAACGGTGAGATCAAGCAAACGCAGCGATTCTTATTTTGGCATAAGTTTCCAGAAGTAAGGAAAGGATCCGTGATCAAAGTTGGCGTAAAACCACCTAGGACTATCGAAGAGACAGAGAAAGAAGAAGTTAACTGGACTAAGATCCTAGGAGATTCTGTAGCACAAATTACTTCGATACTCACATTGATATTACTAGTCCAGCGACTCGACTAGCAATATGTTGAAATCTTAAGTATTCTTCTATGATTATATCGCAGAATACTTAAGATTTTATTCTTGCTTACGATAGCGGGAATCTAAATAAGAGAATTTCGGGTTTTGACTATTGAGCCAAAATTAAATCAGCATAATATCTTGCTACAAGGTTATAAGATTTCAAGAAATTCTTTTATTGAAAGAACCTAAATAGAAAGTAATTAGCCGGTTATCGCTTTGATACCCGGCAATTTTTTGCCTTCTAGATACTCTAACATAGCGCCACCTCCGGTTGAGACAAAGCTAACTTTATCCGATAAGCCAGCTTTATTTACGGCTGCTACAGAGTCACCACCACCTATCAAGGAGAAGCTGCCATTTGCAGTTGCATCTGCCACTGCTTTAGCAGTTGACATCGTGCCGTTAGCAAACTTGGACATTTCGAACACACCTAACGGTCCATTCCAAAGGATAGTTTTAGAGTTTTGTAAGACCTCACTGAATTTTGCTACAGCCTTAGGGCCTATATCTAGACCCATCCATCCGTCGGGTATTTCATTACTATTGACAGTCTGCGTCTTAGCTTCATTGTTGAAATCATCTGCTATTACAGAGTCCTCTGGTAGATAGATATCTACATTGTTCTTAGATGCTTTATCCATGAGCTCAAGGGCAAGATCTAAATGACTTTCTTCACAAAGTGAATTTCCGATATCTCCTCCTTTAGCCTTTATAAAAGTATAGGCCATTCCGCCTCCTATGATAATATTCTGAGTGAGCTCCATAAGTCGCTCTAGTAATAATATCTTATCAGATACCTTAGCACCACCGACTATTGCAGTAAGCGGTCTATCTGGGCTGTTGAGTACTTTATCAGCATTCTTGATCTCGGCCTCCATTAGATAACCAAAAGATTTTTCTTCTGGTTTGAAGTGGCTAGCCACGGTTGTCGTAGATGCATGTGCTCTATGAGCTGTACCAAATGCATCATTGATATAAATATCTCCAAGATTAGAAAGACCGGCTGCAAATATGTCATCACCTTTGGATTCTCCTTTATGGAACCTAGTATTTTCTAAGAGTAAAACCTGTCCAGGATTAAGCAGATATGATTTACTTAATGCTTCACTTCCCACGGTGTCAGGAGAAAAGATCACTTCGGTATCTAGTAAGGATTTGAGATGAGGAACTAGATGTCTTAAGGTGAATTTGTTTAAGTCAATAGTACCATCTGGCTTGAGTTTTTTTTGTGGTCTACCTAGATGTGACATCAAGATCACAGCACCTCCTTTATCGAGTACATGCTTGATCGTAGGGAGTGCTTTGCGGATCCTTGTATCGTCGGTAATGTTATTATCCTTGTCGAGAGGGACGTTGAAGTCTACCCTCATTAAAACTCTCTGTAGATTAAAGTCTAGGTCTTTCATGCCGAAATGGTTTAATTCATTGTTATAAAAAAGCACCAACCGAATATCGATTGGTGCTACTAAATTACTTTTTATTGTAACTATACTTTACTCACTAGGTCCGCAAGTCTAGCAGAGTATCCAGCTTCGTTATCATACCAAGCGACTATCTTGATCATCTTGCCCATCACATTAGTCATTTGAGAATCAAAAATACAGGAGTGCTTATTACCCACAATATCAGATGATACTAGTGGATCAGTAGAGTACTCAAGGATACCTTTCAAGTCTCCCTTCTTTGCCGCCGCTTTAAATGCAGCATTTATTGATTCTATAGTTGCATTTTTCTTTACGATCGCATTTACTTCTATCATTGATCCTGTGATCACAGGTACTCTCACAGCTATAGCAAATAGCTTACCCTTCACTGGAGGGTATACTTTGCCCACAGCACTTGCTGCACCAGTAGTAGTAGGTATGATATTATAAGCAGCTGCTCTTGCTCTTCTTAAGTCGGCATGAGGTGCATCCTGTATTTTTTGATCAGATGTATATGCGTGTGTTGTAGTCAGTGCTCCTTGTACAAACCCAAAGTTCTGATCCAGTACTTTCATCACTGGCGCTAGACAGTTAGTTGTGCAACTAGCGTTCGAGAATATCTTTTTCTTTTTAGTTGCATCTTTGCTATTGACCCCTAATACTACTGTAGTGATATCTTCACTCTTAGCTGGTGCCGAGAGCACTACTTTCTTAGCTCCTGCTTCTATATGCAATCCTGCTGTTTCTGTTGTTCTGAAAATACCAGTACACTCTAGTACAACATCTATCTTTAATTCCTTCCATGGAAGTTTAGCCGGGTCTCTTTCTGATGATGCTGCTATTCTATTTCCATCGACTATTATGTTCTTAGAAGTAGAGCTTATTTTATGATCAAATTTTCCATGCGCACTATCAAATTTTAATAAGTGGGCTAGGGTAGCATTGTCCGTTAGGTCATTGATTGCTACTACATCTATTCCTTTTTTATCGAATAGATTTCTAAATGTAAGTCTTCCGATTCTTCCGAATCCATTGATAGCTACTCTTGTAGGCATAGTATATTATTTTTAATTATTTGTATTTCAATCCCGCAAAGCTAAATATTGTTTGCCATTAATCAATAATACAATAGCAATTCGGAATAATATTCTTTTTTTTGGATTTATATAGAATATTGAATCTTCAGCTATTTTGGAATCTACTTATTGTTTTATAAATTTTTTCGTAATGCTTTGGTTTTTACCCATAATGCTTAGAAGATACACTCCCGATGGAAGCACATCACTGTTGAAATGTACAATGTGATTACCATTATTATAAAATTCTTGGGCTCTTATTGTTTTTACTTTTGCACCATTGATATCTGTCAATGTGATGTTTAATGCTTCTCCATATTTCACATTGAATCTCACATTCACTAAGCCACTAGATGGGTTAGGGGATATGAGCTCTATGGTGTTGGATTCAGCCGGTAGGTCTTCAGTTGGTGTTGTAGAATCTGCAAAGATCACTTCTTCGTCCCCTTCCTGGTATGGTACATAGGCTATTGGGAGATAATACATTTCATCGGTAGTGTTTTCTCCCCAAGATACGGTTCTTGGCGGATTGCTAGGGTTGTTTGGATTTTCTGCGGTGTTGTCATAAGTCGCTATTGCATGCACTTCTGACCCCTGCTCAGCTACTATTAATCGCTCAAAGAAGTAACCACCCTGCCAGTTAAAATCCCACTCGGGCACCTTGATAAGATTGATACTATCTCCTGAAGGAGTTTTTAGATATACTTTCCAGTCTTGACCGAGCAGATGCATATGTGGTGATATACCTAGCATGCTGATGTCTTCTGGTACGGTCCATACGCCATGGAATTGCTTCACAGTATTTTCGTAAATAATAAAAAGATCATTGACCACAGAAGGTAGCGGTACCATAATATGCGAGTCGACACTTCTCTCTATCTCCTCACTATCATCTGCAAAGAATATATTGACAGTAGTAGAATCCGTCTCATCTGTAGGCCATGGTGCATAGTGCATCTGGATGACTAGATCAGACCCCGCTCCCAGTGTTTGTCCTAAGCCCTCAGGGTAGAAGATAGGTTTTTGGCCAGGTACATAGCCAGGGTATTGTTTCTGCGTAAGGATACTCTCGAGGTCATCGCCCGCAAACCCTCCAAATCCATCGAAGCCATATCTTTGTGTCTTGGCGTCATTCTCAGCAGCCTGACCACTTAAGTCTTCGAAGAAGAGTGCATGATGCACTATTTGAGAATTACCTGGTCTTAGTTCGATAGCTTTTAGCACCTTGTCTTCTATCAGTCCTGTAGGTAGGACGAAGTATCTATACTCATCCCGATTATTTCCCTTGTGGACAAATGACTCAGCGAATGATAACACTAAGTCTGGCTCTCCGAGTACCGAGCCATCAGGAAAATCCGGAAATGGGGTTGCTTCCTCTGTACCTTCTGGGCTACCTGCATCGACCCAATCTGCGATCATCTTTATTTCTTCATCCAAGAGAAAATTCTCCCCTAGGAAGTGCTTGTATGACGGATCTGGTTGCCATGGCGGCATATACCTAGTTCCAGTGACATATTTGATAGTATTGGAGTGATTTTTCACTTCCTCATAATTAGTAAATGACATGGGTCCTATCTCGCCAGGCCTGTGGCACGTAGAACATTTACTATAAATAAGTGGTGCTATATCCTGATTGTAGGTCTGTCCTATGCTCTGGTTTACCCAAACAAAAAATAGTAATCCAACTAAGATGAATAAGGTAGTTTTATTTCTCATTTAAAGATCGTCGTTGTAATTAATGAAACAGCCTATCGGTGCGGTGCGTGTAATTAGAATATCGTTTTGCGAGATAATATTGTCAAGTGTTCTCTTAAGATCATATGTTTTTATCACCCTTCTTCTTTGACCAATAGAAACATATCGATCGTCTATTCTGCCACTGTATAGGATCTTGGCTTTTTCATTATCATAGACAAACACTTCTGGTAATATCTTCGCATCAAATTTCTTAGATAATTTTTTGAAGTAATCGGTCTTCAACTCAAACTCGATATCGAATTCTGCTCTGAATTTCTCTATGTTCTCTCTCTTAGAAGAAAAATTTGGGAACACACCTACAAATTCAATATCAGCGGTTTTATAGGATTCATATATGTTATTCAATTCAGGGGCATACTCTCGGCAGATCTTACACTCATCTAGTAAAAATATATATACAGTAATTTTTGGCTGATCAGATAGCTGTTGAGAAGCCTGATCAAGTGGACAAAAAGACAAAAAAATACTGCAGAATAAAGCCAATAACATGACTGCAAAGTTATAAGATCGAGGATTCAATGTCAATTTCATATGGTATAGCTACTGTCATCTTTGTGCCCTAATAGCTGCTTAAGAACAAAATTTCTTTATATGAGATTATTTTGTAATAATTAAAATTAATGATACGCATATCTTATGAATACGAAATATAATACCGCAATAAAAAATATTACTTGCATAATGTTAAATTAAATACATTCTTCCAGTTTTTGAACTAATAGTTTTGAGTTGCGGATCGGTACTTTACCGCTGCGGTCTTCAATACAAAAACTGTATAATTCTAGAGGCGATCTACCTACGAATATTTTTTCTTACGGATGCATTTGGGATATTGCCGCCTATCGCTAAGTTCACTGTAGATCAGGCTATATATCACGTAATGTCAGCGAATACGTCCAAGATAGCTGGTACGAAAGAAGGATTCATAGAACCTCAGGTTACTTTCTCTAGTTGCCTTGGATTACCATTCTTGCCGCTACTTCCTACCGTATATGCAGAGTTGATAGGTCAGAAGATAGTTAAGGGAAATAGCAAAGGAGACGGCGGAATCAAGGTATGGCTAGTCAATACTGGATAGCCGGGAGAGCCGTAAGGAGTAGTATCCAGAATGGAGTTATCTTATACGAGAGCTATGATGAGGTCAGTATTTGCTGGAGATTTTAATAAGGTTGAGTACACGACCGAACCTTATTTTGTTCTATCCATACCAGTGATATGTCCAGATGTTTCTAATTCACTTTTATAACCAAGAGATACTTGGAGAAATGAATAAGAATATGATAAAGTAACCAAATACCTTACTGAAGGTTTTAGACTTAACTTTGAAAGTTTTAAGGATAAGGCGACTGCATCAATAATAAATGCAGGTCCCTGTCCAGTAAAGTAGTAAAAGAACCAAAAAGAGTATGGATAGTGAGAATGGTCCAATAAGAATAGAGTTACCGACAAAATTTGAAATGGGTACGGTGAATAGCTATTTATTCATGACACCAGTGCCGACGCTTATAGATTGTGGAGAAAAATCTGACGAATGCTGGGATGCATTGATAGCGGGACTAAGTAATGAGGGATTGGCTATATCAGATATAGAACGTGTAATCATCACTCATGCCCATGTAGATCATATGGGTATGGCAGCTAAAGTTGCAGAAGCTTCTGAGGCGAAAGTATGGGTATCTGATATGGTTGAACCTTGGGCCATTGATCTACCTACTATGCAAGCTGAGCGATGGGGTACTATCATGAGACTATTGACAGATATCACCAATCAGGAAGATTCTCCTATGCATCAGAGTTTTGCAAAATTTTTCAATAATTATAAAGATTATTGGGACCCGATTCCAGCGGATACTATTCAGGTGTTTAGAGTCGGTGATAAACTATTACTAGGAGATGGAGAATGGGAAGTAATGTATGCCCCTGGTCACTGTATCAATCAGACCTGCTTTTACAATAGCGCGACTCAAGAATTACTTGCCGCAGATATGTTACTGAGAATAGCTCCCACGCCAGTTGTTGATGCCGATATAACGGACCCAACCTTACGGGCAGAAGGACTCTCAGTGATGATCAAGACCATGAAACAATTTATGAAAATGGAATTATCTACTGTTTATCCTGGTCATTATGAACCGATTCTAAATGGTAGCACTTTATTAGAAAAGCAATTGGACAGAATAGATAAGCGGATCGATCAAACCTATGAATTGATTTCAGATGGACCAAAGAACTTCTTTGAAATACTAGATAAGATGTACAAAGGGAGGGTGAGCGGACCTGCGATTCCGATGATGATAGGATATTTGGATGTGCTCCTTGCAAAAAAAATGATATGTACCAGTCAATCTCCGGCTGGTATGATATATTCTATTAGTGCTAACTAATTGACAATCAACACTTTTTAAAGAGATTTCATTTTTAACAGTTTTATTTTTATAGTTGATAGGGGTGGTTGCTGATCCGTAGTGTCTCCTTTCTGAGTTGTGGTAGGCAGTTTGTCGCCTATTATACTTTTTTTACACCAAACGAATTTTTACAATGAAACTTTTAAACACCTCGCTTCCGCTACGGAAGCAGCGATACTGCTGTCATGCCTTTTTGGTAGTGGCGGTTGCTTTGATCAGCAACTTTCCATCGTATTCCCAATGTGATATTAATATTTTTCAACGCGGTACCTCGAGTATGGGTTCTGTCAGTTTGATGCCCTGGTTATCCTATACTAGTGGTTGTGATATTGATAGTAATTGCGGAGAGTTATCAGAACTAGTGGTCTGGGATATGGAAACCTTAGATCCATGTAATGATGAGATATCAAAACCAAATATCGGTAATTCGATGACCGACGTCAGCACATCGGCTAAGTCTTCTAACTTTCTAATGATAAACGGAAATAATAATTCTTCTCATGCTCTAGCTCTTGGTAAGGGACGCTCCTCAAGATTCAAAGTAGGATTTAGCCCTACTCAAGGTCAGAGTGGTCGGGTGATCAATTTGGTCTATAGCGTAAAGAGTATAATAGACCAAGAGGAGTACCTATGTGATACTAATCCTAAGATAGAGGGAGATACTGAAGTAGACTATTCAATAGCGATCCTGTCTAGAGGTAAGCAGATGTACATGGGGCTCAAGAGCGTTTCTACCGAGTGGTCTCAGGAGATAATCGACCTAGACTATATTTCAGATTATGAAAATATGTTTTCTGAGAAGGAGCCGCTTGAGCTAGAGGTTATAATTACGAATTTTACGACTTCTAGTAATGCGATGTTAGGGCTTGATGACTTGGTCATAGAAGGAAGGGAGTGTTTATTCGATGATAGCCTTGCTTATGAGTGGAGTACGGGAGAAACAACAGAAAGGATATATTCTATTAAAAAAGGTAACTACTGTGTGACAGTCACAGATTGTAATGGATGTCAGGCAGTAGATTGCATTAGTGTTAATTAGGGGCATTCGCTATAGAGATATATTCGTCATCGCTCAGCGCCTTTATACCAAGTTTTACATGATCCTTATTAATGAGAATGTAATCAGTATCAAAAGTTGAAATAACGAAAATGGGTATGTTTCTATATTTTAAAATATTAGCTATCCTACTTATAACACCCACCATATCAAAGTCCAGAGGGCCTAATACTTTTATACTAGTGTATAGTTTACTCACTTTATCAGAGGGCAATTGTATACTCGATCGACACACTATGGACAACTCATCGGGGGTCTTGCTGATATGATAAAGCTTCTCTTGTTGGAGAATATCCCACGGTATACGAGCATCTGGAGTAAAGCGATGAATGGCATATTCATCAGGCATTACAGTCATTTTTAATTTCGTGATATCCATAGACTAGGTTTATTAGGTCAAAATAAATCTAAATACTAAAGCATTAATAGTCTTAATATTTTATTTTCGGTTTATTAAATCAATCACATGAGACACAGATTAAACTTTTTAATAATACCAATCATATTTTTGCTCACAGCTTGTGGTGGCGATGCGCCCGACAGTAAGCCAGTAAAAAAGATCAAGAAAGTAAAGAATGAAAAAGTTGCAAAAGCTTCAGGTCTTAATGGCAAAAAATTATATATTACTCATTGCTCTGTCTGCCATATGCCCAACGGGCTTGGGGTGAAGGGGTCTTTCCCACCGCTCGCGGATACAAAATGGGTCAATGGACCCGCAGAAGTCATGATAGATATAGTCCTCAATGGATTCAGTGAAGAAATAGAGGTCAATGGGGATAAGTACGTAACCCCGATGGCTGCCTTACCGCATATCAAAGATGATGAGTTAGCAGCGATACTTACCTACGTCAGATCAAGCTTTGGTAATGATGCTTCAGAAGTAACACAAGAAGAAGTAGCAGCAGTCAGAGCAAAGGGTTGATAGTCTGTGTTTTTAGGATATAAAGCTATTATAGCGGATTATCTTGATTCCCGAAGTGCTTATTTCAGTCGCTTTGATTAGTGTATTTACTTTCAGTTCTTTCACTAAACCAAAGTTTGTGGGTAGTATTAAAAGGGTCTTCGTAATATCTAGAAGTGAAGTAATCTCTATATTTTCTGCGGCAGAATAAGGAGATTCCCCTGAAAGCTTCTTAGTGTACTAAGATGGATATTTCTTCCTCTTATTGGAATGATTGGGTCTGCGAGTCGCCAAGAACGCTATTGATACCAGTAGATAAATGATAGCGAGTAGACGAACCACCACAACCATACTTCCATCATCCGAAGCGAAATGGGAAAGGAATTAAATCCACTTAGATACCCATTTGTATATGCAGAAGGTGGAGACCAGTATCCCCTCTATACTGGCGGAGGAGATTAAGCGATAGGCATTGCAAAATTGATGATGATCAAAAATTAAAGCTATTAATTTCTTTATTTTCGGAATATGAAAGTAATAACCGTAAAAAGCCCCGGTGGGCTCGACAATCTTGCTGTCGTAGAGAAAAAACAACCAGCTCCCAAATCAAATGAAGTACTGGTGAAGTGGCACGCCACTTCTCTTAATTATCATGACTATCTAGTAGCTGCAGGCGCTATCCCAGTGAAAGATGGACGGATTCCAATGTCTGATGGGGCGGGAGAAGTAGTCGAAGTAGGTAGTGATGTGATGGATTGGAAGGCTGGAGATAAGGTGATGTCTATGTTTTTTCCTGGATGGAGAGAAGGGGAGCCAGAGCTTAGGAAAATTGCTGGGGTATCTGGAGAGACGATAGATGGATATATGACTGAGATGTCTTGCGTAGGTGCAGAGAGTATTACTAAAATGCCAGACGGATATACCTATGCAGAGGCTTCTACACTTCCTTGTGCTGGACTTACAGCTTGGAATGGACTAATGAATACTGGCAAGCTACAAGCAGGCCAGTCTGTGCTTATAGAAGGCACTGGAGGAATGTCAATATTAGGCTTACAATTGGCTAAAGCAGCAGGTGCCAAAGTATACGCTACCACCTCATCTAATGAAAAAGCAGAGAGACTCAAAGAGATGGGATGCGAAGCAGTCGTAAATTATAAAGAAGACGAGAGGTGGGGTAGGACCTTATTCAAGATGACTGGAGGGATTGATCATGTTCTGGACGTAGGTGGAGGCTCTACGATGAAGCAGTCCATAGAGGCAGCAAGGATAGGAGGATACATCACAGCGATCGGAATATTAAGTGATGGTAGAAAAGGAGAGATCACCTTCCCTAAGTTATTCTTCAAATTCATCACGATGAAAGGTATTGCCGTAGGAAGTTTGAAGATGCAAGAAGCTATGGTTGACTCAATAAATATTAGTGGCATCAGACCGATCATCGATAAGAGTTTTGGTTTTGATGAGCTAGCAGATGCATTTCGATATCAAGAAAGTGGTAAGCACTTTGGCAAGATCGTCTTAGAATGGTAGTATAATGTAATACAATATAGTGAGGGGCTGACTCAAAGTCAGCCCCTCACTAGTTTAAGTTTCTTCAATTTAGTATTGCCAATTTTACTCAACTGTTTGAAGAAATGATTCCATCAAACTGCGGATAGGTTTATCAAACTGTGTCACAGGTTAAAAAAGGAATAAGTCCTGAGCGCATCTATTAAAATGAGCTTCCTCCTACTATTAAGAATCAACATGATAATCCATAAGGAGAGAGTGGCTCAAA
>ENA-ORXT01000905-ORXT01000905.1-marine-metagenome-genome-assembly--contig:-NODE-905-length-42882-cov-12.046256_pt1 | contig 42882 bp, 39 predicted proteins | sample MGYA00237868_ERZ511482 | MGnify/ENA metagenome assembly ERZ511482
CTTCAAATCTCCCTGGCATAAATCATTTGATTAATTACAACTTTCTTAGTTTAATCTATTATTAGTGGGATAGGTTCGTTGAACTGTCCAATTTAAATCCCTATTTTTTTCGTACCGTATCTAATGATTTTATTGCTGCCAGAGCTTTAGCGCAGTACATGATTGAAGAAAAACAGCAGAGTAAGGTCGCAATTTTTTATAATTCGCAGAGCGAACACAGCAAGTCGCTCAAGTTTGAATTTAGTTCGGCAGTCTCTTTAGCTGGAGGAACAGTAACAAATATCTTTGACTTATCAGAGCCAAACTTTAGTGCCGCAAAATCCTTTCAGCAGGCTTCAAATGGTGGAGCAGAGGCGCTCATGTTTTCTACCGATCCTCAAAAATTGGATAAAGCTTTGCAGGTTATTCAGGTTAACCGTAAGCGTTTGAGTCTATTGGGTGGAGATGATATTTATACTGCCAAAACTCTGCAAATTGGCGGAGAAGCTGCCGAGGGAATGGTGATAGAAATCCCCTGGCATATCAAGAGCAGCCCTGGCAGCGATTTTGCCAAAACATCCAAGCAACTTTGGGGAGCGGAGGTTAGTTGGCGTACCGCCATGGCTTATGATGCAGCTCAAGCAATAATTACTGCTATGGCTAATAGTTCCCAAGTAACTAGAACTAGCATTCAAAAATCTTTGGCAGATAACAACTTTGCAGCGCCAGGCGCTAACGAAAAAGTCAGGTTTTCACCTTCAGGCGATCGCCTTAGTAATATTCAGTTAGTCGAAATAAGAGCGAACAATAATCAGTTTGAGTACGAATTTGTCCCTTTTACTCCCTAATAATATTGGCTAAGAAAATTTTTACTGCTTGCTCATTTATTTAAAGTGATAAAGCTAAAATGCATCTTGCGATCGCAATTATGCTCGAAGTAAGTTTACCAGGAACGATTTAATCTATCCGTACTGCGATCGCTAACTCGTTCAAATAATGCGTCGGCGATCGCAAATGTATCCCAAAAATCGTTACTCGAAACTAAATATCTGTTCTGCTGTAAGTGATAATTGTTCGATAATAGTTGAAGAAATAGGCTTGTCACCTTCAAAGATAGCCTCTTCATACATGCCATCAATTAAAGACAAAACCGTTACCTTTGATAATTCAGGATCGACTATCCAGTATTCAATAATTCCCCGCGCAGCATATTCCGATCGCTTGTATCTATAATCTCTGTCTCTATTTACTTTCCCAGGAGATACTACTTCCACAGCTAACACAGGAGAAGGCATATCAGAGGTAATAGTTGCTCGTCTACCGCCGATTGCTGCTAACAATTCTTCGGTTAAGATTAGCAAGTCAGGCATTCTAACTCTAGTCCGATTTCCCGTAACAACAATCTCGGTGTCTTTGTGGCGAATAAGTCTAATTGGAATAAGTTTGAGAAATTCTGATAGTAAGAATAAGGCGATTAAATTGTTGCGATCGCTTTCTGGTGGCATTGCTACTAGCTTTCCATCAACTAATTCGTAACGATTTTCTGTATCGTCATCGTAGAGCAGATATTCTTCTAGAGTCAATAAAGCTGTGGTGGTAGTCATTGCCTCAAAGCATTAAACTTCTGTATGAATATTTGGAGGTGTGGGCATGTGGATATACACATATTGTATCGTTCATGCTATCTATCGCTATAAAAGCTTGAATTGAAAAGAGTTTCGCTATTTACTCAAGGTAATTACAGCGTTTTGTCCGCCAAAACCAAAGCTAAAACACATAGCCCGATCGCATTTTGCTTCTCTAGCTTCAGTAACTATATTCAAATCGAATTCTAGATCCTTTAAACCGACGCAGGGAAGTAAATAATTATGCTTCATTGCCATCAGGGTTAAAGCAGTATTAATTGCCCCTGATGCACCTAAAGTATGTCCTGTTGCTCCTTTTGAGGCGCTTACCGCTACATTATGAGGAAAGATATGTTTAATTAAGTTAGCTTCATGGCGATCGTTTAAGACTGTACTCGTACCGTGAGCGTGAATATAGTCTATGTCTTTAGCTTCAAGATTGCTTCGCTCTAATGATTGTTTAATTGCCATAGCTGCACTACCGTTGATAGATTGGGGTGTGCTGACATGGTAAGCATCGCAGGTTAAACCAAAGCCTTTTATTTTGCCGTATATCTTTGCTTGGCGATCGCTCGCTAGCGTAGCAGTTTCTAATACAAACATTGCACCACCTTCCCCTAATACTAAACCTTCCCGCAGGCGATCGAAGGGATAGCAGCCTGTCGTCGCTAATGCACCCATCTTTTCAAAAGCAGCTAAAGTCAGAGGACTAATTGGAGTTTCTACCGCACCAGCAATTACGCGATCGCATCTACCAGTTTGAATCAGTTCATAGCCTCTTGCCAATGCCCAAATTCCCGTAGCGCAAGCAGCCATAGGGGATAAGACAGGGGCAGTGGTTTGGAGATGATTCCCGACAATCATTGCAGGCTGATGGGGTAAGGTTTGCAGCCAGTTTAATTCGGCAATATTTGATTTATTATTGTATATTTCGGTAGCCAGATTTTCCCAGATTGCCTGACAGCCACGACTAGAACCAATTACAACCCCAGTTTGGTTTAAAGGAATTTGCAACCCAGCATCCTGTAATGTATCGAGCAGAATGTTCTGAGTTAATTCGTCGATCTTACTCGGCTGGGAATCAATTAATCCTAAAGGATAAGCGGGGAGGTTATTAAAAAGTTGTTGAGACTTTATCCCCGACTTTCCCAGGAGAATACTCGATCGAGTTGTTTGGAGTGAACCGAGACAGGAGCGTAATCCTATCCCAGTAATAACCACATCCATAGGCTTTTTGGTTACGTGAAATTATTAGCGATCGCTCTAAAACTATTAGTCTAATAACTATTAGATTAGAAACTCGCTACTAACAATTAAAACCAATCTATTTTTTAAGATTGTCTAAGCCTTCAGTTACCTTGGCTGACTCAATGCGATCGCCTTGCTTAATTTTATCCACTACGTCCATACCTTCAACAACCTTACCAAAGACAGCATAGTCGCCATCTAAAGAAGGCAAGTCTTCAAAGGCAATATAGAATTGAGAGGAAGCAGAATCAGGCATTCCCGAACGAGCCATTGCTACTGCACCGCGATCGTGCTTGAGGACAACTTTCGAGCCTGGTAATTTTGCCTTGCTGTAAGTAGGTTCATCGTCTCCGTCTAACTTTATCTCTAGAGGAATACGACGTTCTGAACCCGTATCTGGGTCGATAAAGCCGTTTGTACCTAACTGTCCGCGGTAATTGGGGTCTTTTCCTTTTGGATCGCCACCTTGAGCGACAAAGCCTGGAATAACGCGGTGGAATACTACGCCTTCATATACGCCACGCTCGATCAGATCGATGAAGTTTCCCGCAGTTGTAGGGGCTTCTGTACCGTTGACTTCAATCAGGATAGGAGAACCATTAACCTGCAATTCTACTTTTGCCATCCCTTCTAACTTAGGCAAATTATTACTCATTTCTTTGTTGTTTTTGGCACTCGCCACTTGTGATTGATTAGTTGCCAGATTATCAGAAGATGAGGATGATTGCGAAATATCTGTAGCGGATGTCGCGCATCCTCCTAGTATTAAACTGCTAATTAGCAGCAGGGAGAACATTTTGATTAACCATGCATTCGATTTCTGAGTCATATTCTAAATTTTAGTTTGTTTCCGCGTATGACATTGACCGTTGTAGCTTATTTTCTGCTCAACTAGTGTAGCCCTGTATAATTCTCGACGTTTACGATCGCGAGATAGTTCTTGCGATCGCAACTTCTCAGTATATCTTTACAATCTACTCGGCAAAACCATTTCGGATTTAGTAGTATGTATGTAGCTAAAAATAAAAAGTAATGCCACACGAATTAAATTTATCGAGTAAAAAACCAGTATTGTCTTGGGCGAATCATCAACTTGATCATAGAGAAGCCCAAATGGCAAAAAATGTGGCATCTCTACCTTTTGTATTTAAGCACGTGGCACTAATGCCTGACGTTCATTTAGGTAAAGGAGCATTAGTGGGATCAGTTATTGCTACTAAAGATGCAGTAATTCCTGCTGCGGTGGGGGTAGATATTGGCTGTTTTACAGGAGATACAGAAATTCCTCTGGTGGATGGTAAAAAATACAATATTGCTGATTTAGCATATCAACAGCGTTCAATCTATGTTTATGCTTGTTCCCCTAGTGGCAAAATTGTCTGTGCAGAAGCGATCGCCAGAAAAACCAGAACTAATGCTACTTTGATCAAAGTAGTTCTAGATAATGAGCAGGAGATTAGATGTACTCCAGACCATCAATTTATGTTGCGAGATGGGAGTTATCGAGAAGCTAAATATCTTCAGCCTCATGATTCTTTGATGCCTTTTTACACCAAGACGGATCAGGATGGATACACTTTAATTCAACAAAACTATTCTGGAAAATGGCAGCGAGTTGAAGTCGGAAAGACACAAGTTTATTTTAAAGATTTAGCAGCAAAAAACAAATATTTTGCTTCAGCTTACAATCATAAAGTTGTTACTGTTGTCCCCTTAACAGAACAAGAAGATGTTTACTGCTTGAGAGTTCCTGAATACAATAATTTTGCTCTTAGTGCAGGAGTTTTTGTTCATAACTGCGGAATGGCTGCGGTTAAAATGCCCTTGAGGGGCGATCGCCTTGAAGGAAAGTTGAAAAAAATTCGTCACCAAATAGAGCGATCGATTCCTGTTGGGAGATGGGGTAATAAAAGTATTGAGAAGCAAGTTACTAATTGGCAGGGATGGCGAGACTTTAAAGAGTTGCATCCAGGGGTGCAGGATTTAGCGAATAAAGCCCAACTACAGATGGGTTCTTTAGGTGGGGGAAATCACTTTATCGAACTTTGTTTGGACACGGAAAACTATGTCTGGCTAATGCTCCATTCTGGTTCGCGCCATATTGGTAACAAGCTGGCTCAATGTCATATTTCGACAGGTAAAAAACTAGCTCAACTAGCAGATCTTAGTCTGCCCGATCCCGACCTCGCTTATTTTGTCGCTGGTACCCCCGAATTTGAGGCATATTGGCGCGATTTACAGTGGGCGCAGAACTATGCTCGTTTTAACCGCGACGTAATGATGGAGCGTTTTAAGCGGATAGTTGAGAAATTTGTTTCTGGTGGGAAAGAGATTAAACCCTTGTTATCGGTAAACTGTCACCATAACTATGCTGAAAAAGAAGTTCACTTTGGCGAAGAGGTTTATGTAACTCGTAAAGGTGCAGTACGCGCCCAACAGGAAGATTACGGCATTATTCCTGGCTCAATGGGTACTAAATCATATATTGTCAGAGGCAAAGGCAATCACGATAGTTATTGCTCCTGTTCCCACGGAGCAGGTCGTTTAATGTCACGTACCAAAGCCAAGAAAGAGTTTACCGTCGAGGATGTAATCGAGCAAACTCAAGGTGTGGAATGTCGCAAAGATAGCAAAATTATCGACGAGATTCCTGGGGCATATAAACCGATCGAACAGGTAATGGCAAATCAATCAGATCTGGTTGAAGTTGTCGCCACTATCAAGCAGGTAGTCTGCGTTAAGGGATAGCTAGTATTATGTTTGGCGGGCAAAATTTTATTGTTTGAAATGTTTTAAACTTCTAATTTTGCCTACCCTACAGACTCTTTTTTTCTTAGATTTGTTAGCGATCGCATTTTTATTCTGGACATTACTTACAAAAATATTGTCGCTCTAATTTTGAACCTATGAAGTAGAACTAATCTGTTCGAAGCGATCGCCGCCAATCTCAATAAGAAAAACAGCAAGATGAATGTTAATAAAGAAAAAGTCCCCAAAGGCATTTCTTATATACTCAAATCTTCTTGGCTCGAAGAGGAACTAGTAACAGCAGAAATTAACACGCATATCGATCTTTTATTTGCAAAGGGTCATAGATTTTTTGAAGCGTTTTACTGGTTGCCAAATAAAAATATTAATGACGATCGTTTTTATATAAGAACGGGCGTTGTTGAGTCTAAAATTCGTCAACACCCTCTCAAACAAAAATGAAACAGGAAGCAATTCCTCAGTTTATTGATTGGGCAAGTCAGATTTTATCTCTTCCATGCAACAGCACTCAGCTTTCCAACGATATATATTTTTCTTACAAATATTGACGACAACTTCTAAACTAAAAAAACGCTTGACTTCTGCGATCGCTTATCAGAATGCATGTAAGGTTTTCGATCCTCAACTCTTATCCCGCTATAATTAACCTGATTTCTTTTGTATTACGCAAAAAGTATTTTATAATAAGTGGCTCATGTAAAGGAAAGAAAAGATGGGTCTTAAAGAACAGATCGGAGAAGACATCAAAACGGCAATGAAAGCCAAGGATAAGTTGCGTCTTCAAACGGTACGAGGAATTAAAAAAGCGATTCTCGATAAAGAGGTGGAGCTACGTCCCAAGGGTCAAGATAGCCTCACACCCGAACAGGAAATTGAATTGTTATCCCAGCAGGCAAAACAACGTCGTGACTCTATCGGACAGTTTAAAGATGCGGGAAGAGACGATCTGGCAGAAAAAGAAAGTCAGGAATTGACTATTATCGAAACTTATTTACCAGAACAGATGGGTGATGATGAAGTGGAGGCAATTATTGATGAGTTGATTGCTACTTCTGGCGCTACAACCATGAAAGATTTGGGTAAAGTGATGGGTCCTGCCATGAAACAGTTGAAGGGCAAAGCTGATGGGAAGAAGATTCAAGAATTAGTTAAAAGCAAACTATCTTAGATTAAATCGTCTTAACCAGATTTGGTGGGCATTTGCCCACCTTTATAACTAGGCTTTTGGCTTGAGATATACTAAAGCATGTCGCCACACTAAAGTTTGCTGGTTGTAATGATCCATTAGACAGATAGAGTCTGCATCTTGCCAGATGATTTTACCTACAACTAAATCATCCGTAACCAATTTCAGCTCTACTTCTTGCTTGTCTTTAATATAGCCTTGGACTTGTCTTACACCAGGTAAATCGGTATTAAATTCAGTCATATTTTCAGTTTTCGTATCTATTGAGGAAAAATATAGATGGTAATCGAGTTTAGCAAATACCAGGGATTGGGCAATGATTTTATTTTGGTTGATAATCGTCATGCTGCCGAACCTATAATCACGCCAGAACAGGCAGTCGCTATATGCGATCGCCATTTTGGCATTGGCGGTGACGGGGTAATCTTTGTCCTACCAGGCAAAGCCGATACAGATTACACCATGAGAATTTATAATTCTGATGGTTCTGAACCAGAAATGTGCGGTAACGGTATCCGTTGTTTCGCTAAGTTTATCGCCGATCTTGAGGGAAATGCCGAAGTTAATAAATCTTACAAGATTAATACTCTGGCTGGTCTAATTGTGACTAAATTGGAGACTAATGGTGAAGTTACGGTAGACATGGGCGAACCAGAATTATCTGCCCCTAAAATTCCTACAACCCTGAGTGGAGCCGATGGCAAAGTTGTAGCACAGCCTTTGGATGTAGGAGATCGAACTTGGTCTGTTACCACCGTCAGCATGGGTAATCCCCACTGTATTACTTTTGTTGAAGATAGCGAGGCGATCGCCCTCGCAAAAATCGGACCTTTATTCGAGCATCACGACGTTTTTCCCCAGCGAACTAATACTGAATTTATTCAGATAGTTAAGCCAGACTATGTAAAGATGCGGGTTTGGGAAAGAGGAGCGGGTATTACTCTTGCCTGTGGCACTGGAGCATGTGCCTCCGTGGTAGCAGGAGTATTAAATGATAAATGCGATCGCGCCTGTACAGTTGAGCTTCCTGGGGGGTGCTTGCAGATTAATTGGTCGGCTGCTGATAACCGAGTTTATATGACGGGTCCGGCTACTAAGGTATTTGAGGGACAATATTAACTCTTTCCTCGATCGAAATAATTGTTCTCTATCAAAAAAAAATCCCACGACTCAACCATACGAGCGTGGGATATAAATGTATACCACAAAACACACAAAATTCCATAATCTATCAGGAAACTCGAACCAGATAAAGTATCGCTCTGCCAATAGTTGAAATTACTGGCTTTGCCAAATCTTTGCTTAAATAACCTAGTAGAATTACTTTATTTCTTATTTAAGATTATAGACTCTTTTAGCTAAAAATATCTATAATCGTTAGGGTTTTAACTGATGCTTTAAAAGTCATTTAATAGACCCAGAAAATGCTGACAGGTCTGAGGTAGCAAGGCTTGCACAGAATCTTCCTGCGAAGCTTGTATTTAGTTGTCGTGCAAAAGCCAAAACTTCAAAAAGCTTGTTCTAGAAAGCTCTTGGCTGCATGTGCTTGAAAACAAAAATTGTTTTAAGATGAAGAATTTAATTTTGTTTCATCACCGTAACTTTACTTACAATATTCAGCAATTATTATTTGTTCGTTTAATTGAGGCTTTAAGGCATAGCTTTATCTTCTAGCTTATAATCAAGTTTTACAATTAATACAAAACCTAATTTTCAAGTTTGTTTGAGTCTTCTCTAGCCCATAAATAGATGTGTTTGACGCAAAACAAATAGAATTTTGCCAGAATATCTAGATAGTAATCTAGGCGATTAAAATAGAAATGTTTACTTCTATCGAAATCACGACCTTAGAAGCGACTGTCAATAAGCGTCTATTTACGGTTATTGTTAATAAAAGCGATCGTTTTGCTTTCGGTAAAAACTTTAAAATCCGAGACGACGTTAAAATTAATAGGTGTAATGTTAGCGATTATCAACACTTGATGCTAAATTCACCATGTCGGCATTAATTTAACTATAGGAAGTTATTATGGTTAGCCAAATTTCTAATTTAGCAGCAGGCTCTTCAAGACCTGAAGATGAGTCGGTTGAGGATAATTCTACCCATCAAGAGGTAATTGAAACAGTAATTTCCAGTCTCGACCAAGATAATACGGCAATGGTAAGCCATACCGATGAGGGTAGCGTTTGGAAATTTACCTATGGTAGCGTTGAGGTTTTTGTCCAGCTTACGGGAGAGACTAATGAAGATCTTTTGACCGTTTGGTCGAGTCTACTACAGCTTCCTGCTAATGATGAGCCAGGATTAATGCGCCGTTTACTGGAGATGAACTGGACAGGTACTTTTGAAACTTGCTTCAGCATCTTTGATAATAAGGTGATGATCTCTGCGCAACGTACCGTAGCAGACATGTATCCTGGAGAAATCTCTCGTTTGATTACGCTCGTTGCTAATTTAGCAGACGATAATGACGATGCTCTTAAAGAAGAGTTTGGCGGTAGTTAGATAAGGCAGTCTAGTTGGGTTATGCTGTTTCGCTCAAACTTCTTAAGTGAATAGATCGCGATAACCCAGCTTATTTAACAAGCACATATTCAGAGGTAATCGAGATGCTAATAGTTTTTGAGTAATTTTGTCTATTTTTAAATGAATTCTAGATGGCGTTACATACCGCTGATTGAAACGTCGGGAAAGATGCAAATGGCGATCGATCGCTATTTATTAGAGCAGTATCGTCAGAAAAAAAATCTCGATTCCTTGGCTAACAGCACTTCTGAAAGTGAATTATCAAATTTTAGTGGCGTGTTGCGCTTTTATACCTGGCAACCCGCAGCAATTTCTCTAGGGTATCATCAAAAAGATTATCCAGATTTCTGGCAAGATTTAACCTGGCAGGACAAGCTAATTGAGATCGTGCGTCGTCCAACAGGAGGAAGAGCAGTGTTGCATCAGGGAGATCTGACCTACGCTATTGTGACGACGATTCCCCCTGGCAAAAGATTAGAGGTATACAAGCAAATTTGTCAGTTTTTGATCGAAGGATGGCGATCGCTAGGCGTAAACTTAGACTATGGTAGCGTCACCAAAGAATATATTCAGCAGCAAAACTGTTTTGCGACGGCTACGGGTTCTGACTTAATTACAGATCGAGGAGCCAAGGTAATTGGTAGCGCTCAACTGCGTCGAGGTAAAACTGTACTACAGCACGGTTCAATGATCTTGAACACAGATCCACAGATCTATCAGCAGGTATTCGGCACGAACCTAGAACAAAATCTAGATCGGCTAATACTCAAGCAAAAAGATCGGTCAACCACATACTCTCAAGCCGATCTGACTGCTAAAATAATAGAAAGCTTGGTTCAAGCTGCGATCGCAATTTTTAAGATTGATTTAGTAGAGCAACCTTTATCTACTAAGGAATGGCAAGATATTGCCAGCATGGAAAATAATTTCTCTTGATTGAGATACTAAGATTATTAAAGTTAATTAAACAGATTCAGATATTATGAGCATAGTTAGTCAAGTCATTCTCAAAGCAGATGACGAACTGCGCTACCCTAGTAGCGGTGAACTAGAAGGCATTAGAAACTTCTTAACAACTGGCGTAAAGCGCGTAAGAATTGCCGAAACTTTAGCCAATAATGAAAAGAAAATCGTCGAGCAGGCTGGTAAAGCCTTGTTTAAAATGCACCCCGAATACCGTTCTGCGGGAGGCAATGCTGCGAGCCAAAAGCAATATAACCAGTGTCTGAGAGATTTTGGCTGGTATCTACGCTTAGTAACTTATGGTGTTATGGCAGGAGATAAAGATCCAATTGAAAAATCTGGTCTAATCGGCGTAAAAGAGATGTATAACTCTCTGCTGGTACCCGTTCCTGGAATGATTGATGCGATACGCTGTCTCAAAGATGCTTCGATAGACCTGCTTAGTAAGGAAGATGCTCGAGAAGCAGCACCATACTTTGACTATATTATCCAAAGTATGGCGTAAGCCCAATCGACCAAATCAAATTTAACGCTGAGATTAATCGGGGTTAAAATAGGTAATTGACTATAGGTTATGGCGATCTCAGTTAAAAATAGTGAATGTAATATTTACTGGAAAACTGTTGTCTTCTCAACTTATTTTCAGTTACCTATAATTATTTTGATGATACGGCTAAAAAACAATTCAGGCTTTTCTCTAATACTGTCTTTTCTGCTATTGCTGCTAACTTATGGCATTGTAGGCTGGATTTATGGCTCGTGGATTGACAATGTTATCGAACAAGAAGATATTTTAACCCAGTTTATCGACCCCGTTCGCATCAGCATTCTTTACGGTGCCGCAGTGATAGGTATTATGTTACTGGTAGTTATTTTTACTTCTCCCGTATCCATGGTGACGGTAGGTCTAAATAGATGGTTAAAATCCGATACCAGAGCATTTCTTTCAATTTTCATCGGCGCTTTTACCTTTGCCATTATTGTCCAGCGAGTAGACTTGTTTGTTCGCTTTATCGTCTTAATGGCGGCAGTTTTTCTTGGGAAACTAGATTTGCAGTTGATTGGTATTAGTCGTTGGATGTCCTCCCTGATTTTGGTATTCCTCTGTTGGTTCGGATTTACAGGAGGTATACTAGCTTTTTATAGATGGAACTTCTAGAGAAATTAAGCAGTAGGAGCAGATTTTAATGGCTAAGAAAAAGAAAAAGCAAGAGAAAAAAACTAAGAAGCTATCTCGGATAGTCACTCTTGTTTTGGGTTTAGGCTTTGCTGGCTCGACATTAGCGATTGCTCTTAGCAGTGCTTTTAGTCAGAATAACTCTTACAATGCTGCTGCTAATAACCCTGACGCACCCTCAGTTGAAGAACAAATTCAACTACAGGTTACAGGCTATGAGAAAGTTCTAGAACGAGAACCGACAAACGCTACTGCATTAGAAGGATTAGCCTTAATTTATCTTCAAACAGGCGATTCAGAAAAAGCCATTCCTACTCTAGAAAAACTAGTAGAATACTATCCAGAACGGCAGCAATACGCTGGCATTCTCGAAGGAATTAAGCAGCAAGAAGCAAATCCCCCCGCAGCTACAGAAGCCCAGCCTGAAGCACCAGCAGCAGAAGGTGACAAGTAGTAAGATTTAAGACTTCTTGCACAAATCACTACTGACTACTTTGCATAGAGATAATAGGTAATAAAGACCAATTCATTATTTATGCAGGAGGTCTAATAAAGGTTTAACTAATTTATAACAAGTATCTAGATCGGGCTTATTTAAGCAATCTTATAATTGATGCTGGATCTTAATTGGCGATCGAGTATGTACCTTCAGATTGATTTGTACTGAGATCTGATTTACTAACAAAAATTAGCGATCGCCAATATATTTCTATTTAAAACTGATTGAGAAAGCGCAAATCGCTGTTATACAAGCGGCGGATGTCATCAATTTGGTGTAGCACCATTGCAAACCTTTCGACCCCAAATCCTGCTGCAAACCCAGTATATATTTCAGGATCGTAACCCACTGCTTCAAGCACGTTGGGATCGACCATGCCACAGCCCATAACTTCCAACCATTTTCCCTGCCACTGCACGTCAACTTCGGCTGAAGGTTCTGTAAAAGGGAAATAGCTAGTGCGAAACTGGACGGGCAAGTCTGAACCAAACATCCGCTGCAAGAATTCTTTAATTGTCCCTTTAAGATCGGTAAACTTTAAACCTTTATCGATCGCCAAAATTTCTACCTGATTAAATACCGCTGAGTGGGTAGCATCTACCGTATCTCGGCGATATACCCGACCAGGAGCAATAATTCTAATGGGCGGTTCGTGGTTTTCCATGTAGCGAATTTGTACCGAGGAAGTATGGGTGCGAAGCAAGTTTCCTCCAGGTAAATAAAAGGTATCCTGCATATCCCTAGCGGGATGATCGGGGGGTGTATTGAGTGCTTCAAAATTGTAGTAATCCGTCTCTATCTGAGGGCCAGTAGCTACCGTGTAGCCAAGACCAACAAAGATATCGAGAACCCGATCTACTACGCCGTTAAGAGGGTGAACGCGCCCCAAGGGACGGCTTACCCCTGGCATAGTTACATCAATGCTTTCTGCCTTAATTTGCGCCTCTATCTGCGCCTGCTGAAGATTTTGCTTGCGCTGTTCGAGACTTGTTTGTACTTCTTCTTTGACAACGTTTGCCTGAGAACCTACTGCAGGTCTTTCTTCTGGGGATAATTTGCCCATGCCCCGCAAAATTTGTGACAGTTCACCTTTTTTGCCTAAATACTTGACTCTTAGCTGTTCTAAATCGTCTAAGCCATCGGTAGCAGCGATCGCCTGGAGTGCGGTGGTATTGAGTTCTGTTAGCTGTTCTAAGATCGAAGTCATTCGGGATAATTAGCAGTTTATGCGGTAACTGATAATAATATACCGAAATCTCTGCTTCTAAACTCAGATCGAGATTGAATATTTTCTCCCGAATAAAGTTGAGTATATTTATCTAAGCAGTACGAGCTAATTTTAGCTATTAAGCTTTATTCGCGATCTAAAGATATAAAATATGAAATTTTTTGCTGAAATTGAATAGTATTGTTTAAAAAACAGCTTCCTTTTACTAGATAATAAACCGCATTTTGTTAAATTATTTTCACCGCAGTTCTGTCTAAGGATTATCGCTATATTAATGATTGCTTTAGCCACCTACACTAACATGCGATCGAATAATATTTGACTATAAAGTCATATGGTTGAGAGATTGCTAGATTTAACAATAACTATGTTTAAACTAATTCTCTTACTTTATTTTATTGGATCTATGAAAATCTACGAAGTTGGTACTAGCAGTTTGAGATGTAGCTGGCAATTTAAAGTCAAAGTATTTATTGTAAGCCTGATTTATATTTTCGTTAGTCAAAACCTCTTCTTTTGTTCCAAAAGCAATTAGCTTTTTATTCATTAATAAGAGCCGGTCGTAGTTATTCAAAGTTTCGCCTAAGTCGTGGCTAATTACTAACAAAGCTTTTTGCTGAGCTTTTAATTCAGCAAAAATATCAAAGATAATTGTTTCAGTTTGTCGGTCTACATTATTAAAAGGTTCGTCAAATAAAAGTAAATCTGCCTCCTGGGCGATCGCTCTGGCTAAAAAGACGCGCTGTTGCTGTCCTCCCGATAGTTCTCGAATTTGGCGCTGGCGATATTGCCACATTCCAACTCTTTCTAGAGCATTACGCATGAGTAATTTAGAATGACGACTGTGGTTGCGAAACCAGCCTGTAGAGCTTACTCGACCCATCAGTACGGCTCTTTCTACCGTCACTGGGTAGTCCCAATCGATCTGCGATCGCTGGGGAATATAGGCTACCTTATTGAGCTGTTTACAAACTGGTTTACCAATCCACCGAACAATTCCATCTGTTACAGGAATTAAGCCTAATATAGCTTTAACCAGGGTGCTTTTTCCCGCGCCATTCGAGCCGAGCAAACCTGTCACCTGACCTGGTTGCAAAGTGAATGAGACATTTTCGACAGCGGGAGTATGGCGGTAATTTACGCTTAAGTTAGCTACTTCTAGCATTAATTAATAAAAATGAGATCCGTTCTCATTGTATCCTAAAATAATTAGAATCATTATCATTTTAATTATTACTACTAATCAATTTTTATGTTTAAAAATGTTCACTTAAAAAATAGCTTAAGCCTTTTGATTTCGAGCATTGTGGTCAGTGCGATCGCGGGTAATATTAAGACATCAAGCAACATTGCAAGGGCAGAGTCCAAGCCAAAAATAGTAGCATCCCATAATATAATTTGCGATTTGTTGGATACGATCGCTCAGGAGACAATCGAACTAACCTGTTTGATAGATGGGAATCGAGATCCCCACACTTATCGTCCTACTCCTAAAGATAGAAAGGCGATCGAATCAGCTCAACTAATATTTTATGGTGGATATCAGCTAGAGCCTAAAATAACAGAACTACTCGCAGGAATAGAAACCCCAAAAATAGCCCTATACGAGCAGGTTGTTAGCGAACCAATCAAGAGCGAACATGGACATGAAGGACACGAAGGACACGAAGGACACGAAGGACACGAAGGACACGAAGGACACGAAGGACACGAAGAAAAGACATCGAAGCCAAAATTAGAACCCGATCCTCATGTCTGGCATAACGTTGAAAATACCGTAAAAATGGTCGAGCTGATTCAGTCTATTTTTTTACAGGCAAATCCCACCGCAGCCGAACAGTATTTGGTTAACAGCGTCACTCTCACCGAACAGCTTTGGCAGCTCGATGCATGGATTAAAGATCAAATCGACACTATCCCCGCAGGAAAAAAGGTTTTGGTTACTACCCACGACTCTCTTAATTATTACGTCAAAGCCTATTATTTAGATGATTACCAAACTCTCCAAGGCTTGAGTCCAGAATCTTCCCCTACTGCTGCACAGGTACGAGACTTAGCCCAAGAAATCAAAGCTGCGGGAGTCTCGACTATTTTTGCCGAATCTACCGCTAGCGATCGCGTAATCAAAAACGTTGCCAAAGCTGCGGATGTCAAACTATCCGAACAGCCTATATATGCCGATGGCTTGGGTGCAGCAGAAAACTATACCGAAATGATGTCTCATAACACCTGTGCGATCGTCGATGGCTTAGATGGTAAGTGTGAGCCATTTAAACCCACAAACTAATTTATGCTTAACATACGCACTGTACCTATACTATCAAGGCAATAGTGCGCTCCCGTTTGTAGTTAGCTGTATTTTGAGCAGAGTATTTCTATGTAAGGGCAACATCTTACGGATTTTTTACTGAATATATAAATTTCTGCTCGTTTAATAAGCTACTGCTATCTATTACCCACTACTTCCTACCTCTTACCTGGCTAAAAGTTATGACCAAAGAGAGTATCGGTTTAAACAACGAACTATATCAATATCTACTTTCCGTCTCCCTGCGAGAAAATGAGGTGCTGACTAAACTACGGGAGGAAACGAGCCAGCATTCCGCTAGCATTATGCAAATATCTCCCGATCAGGGACAGTTTATGGCACTGTTAATTAAGCTGTTGGGAGCAAAGAAAACTTTAGATATTGGCGTATTTACTGGCTATAGTTCGTTAGCTGTAGCGCTAGCATTACCGGAAACAGGAAAAGTCATTGCTTGCGATCGCGATCCTCGCTGTACAGAAATTGCTCGTCGGTACTGGGAATTAGCAGGTGTGGCTCACAAAATCGATCTGAAACTTGCGCCAGCATTGGATACTTTAAATCGATTAATTGCCGATGGAGAGTCGGGTACTTTTGACTTTGCCTTTATCGATGCAGATAAGCGTAATTATACTAACTATTACGAACGAGCCTTAAGTCTTTTATGTCCTGGGGGAATGGTAGCGATCGATAACGTACTGTGGTTTGGTAGCGTTGCCGATCCTCATGATACCGATAAGAGAACGGTTGCCATTCGCGAATTCAATCAGAAACTCCATCAGGATGAACGAGTATCAATTAGTATGCTGGCGATCGCCGATGGTTTGACCTTGGCATTGAAGAAATAACATCGAAGTCTGTTTCTCGCTTTTTAGGTGTAGAGTCGCAACTGCATTCTTGAATACATAAACAAAATGCGATCGCCTTATAATAGCAGTAGCTCGACCAATTTTTTTGATCGAACTCTAGATTTAGTTATTCGATGATAGTCTCCGACTGTCCATTTATAGAGTGTTTTCGTTGTCCTGCTGCGATCGCTAAACTAATTCTAACTCTGGCAATGCTTTATAAATCGTCCCCAGCCAGTCGATTAAGTTCTCTAGTTGCTTTTGCAGTTTAACAATACCCAATCCCCGCACAATGACTTTCTCTGGTGCATAAACAAAATATGATAATAAAATCCCCAATCCCACCCTCACTAATGCAGCAAATCGATACACGGTAGTAACTTTAACAATGCACCTTACAGTGGTTACTTTAATGGGCTTAAATTGTATACAGGGACTTGAACCCATTTGGTATTACCCATTACCTACCAGTAAGACTGAGAACAAAACCCAGTTACTTTCCAACTTTCCCAGTTGGCGGGTTGTATCCGCCTTTTCTGTATTAGCTACCAACTTTATTTATTCTAATAATTCTGTATTCCAATTTGCTTGCTGAATATTAGTATCTAGCTGTCGGTAATCTCTAGCCATGCGATCGATTTTTGCCTGTAATTCAGCAATGTTAACGGTAGCCAGATATTTTATTTCCGAACGACCATATCTATCTTGCTTGCTTGCAGCAGTTTGAATCACAGAATCATAGATGCTTTTTTTTAGTTGAAGACTATCTCTTTGAGCTAAAGCATCAGAAATACTAAGATTGTTTTCTAATGTGGTAGATGAGTTAGTACGATTAATCTTTTTAATTAAATCAGCCCATTGATTAATTAGATTATCTAATTCTTCTAACAGTACTTGAGGTTGTTCTGGCGGTTCTTCTCCTTCTTGAACTTTTGCGCTTCTAGCTAATCTTTCTTTTATTTTGTGTAGTCTTTTTTGGCAATCTGCTCGCAGAATTAAAGCCTCGGCTAATTTCATGGAATTTGAGATATAACAAAAACATATTACTTATACGGGCATTTGTAATTTTACTCTGACAAATTAAGAATACAAATAAAATAAATAAATTTGCGCCTTTGCGTCTTGGTGCGCGATACGAAGTTAGTCCTTTTGGAAAACCTAAACCAGTTCCAACTCTGGCAATGCATTATAAATCGTCCCCAGCCAGTCGATTAAATCTTCCAGCTGTTTCTTGGGTTTTAAAACACCTAAGCCTCTTACAACTACCTTGTTCTTGGCATAGACAAAACGCGATCGCAAATGCTTGGGCAGATTCTCCGCCATCAGATTCCAGGCGGGTTCGGCCATTGGTGTTTCTAAGACGATGTTTTGTTGTCCTTCGGGCTTTATACGAGAGAAGCCAACTGCTTTGGCTATTTGTTTTAGCGTCATTACCTGAATCAGCTGTTGGGTAGCAGAAGGTATTGCCCCGTAGCGATCTTCCCATTCGGCTGCTATCTGCACGAGTTCTTTTTTAGAGGTTGCGGTAGCCAGAGCGCGATAGGCATCCATTTTTTGCTCTGGATCGGCAATATAATTGGCAGGAATGAAGGAAGTAAGTTTTAGATCTACCTGGGTGTCTTCTACCTTTGGTATTTCCTGTCCCTGTATTTCTTGGATCGACTCTTGCAGCATCTCCATATAAAGCTCGAAGCCGATTTGCGTCATTTGCCCCGACTGTTCTGCACCCAGAAGGCTACCCACACCGCGTATTTCCATATCTCTAGTGGCAAGCTGATAGCCCGAACCTAATTGGCTAAATTCTTGTAATGCTCTCAGTCTCTTACGGGCGGTGTCAGAGAGGGTTTGTTTGCTTGGGTATAGTAGCCAGGCGTGTGCCTGTGTACCCGATCGCCCGACTCTACCTCTGAGCTGGTATAGTTGCGATAAGCCAAACTTTTGGGAATCTTCGACGACGATGGTATTCACGCGGGGGATATCTAAGCCTGATTCGATAATTGTGGTGCAGACGAGTAGATCTGCTTCGCCATTACTAAAGGTAAGCATGGTTGATTCTAATTCCGATTCTGGCATCTGCCCATGAGCGATCGCAATTTTTATATTGGGAATCATTTCTCTTAGCTGGGCGCTAATCTCTTCGATCCCCTCGACACGGGGAACTACATAAAATATCTGTCCACCGCGATCTAGTTCGTTACGAATCGCATTGCGAATAACTTCAGGATTATAAGGGGATAGGTGCGTTTTAATCGGGCGACGAGACGGGGGCGGAGTGGTAATTAAGCTCATTTCCCGAATACCCGATAGGGACATATACAAAGTTCGGGGGATAGGCGTAGCCGAAAGAGTGAGAACGTCTACCTGAGCTTTAAATGCCTTGATTTTCTCTTTTTGATTGACCCCAAAGCGCTGTTCTTCATCCACTACTAGCATTCCTAAATCTTTGAACTTCACGTCTTTACCTAATAGCTGCTGCGTACCAACCACGACATCTAATTCTCCTGTAGCCAAACGCTGCATAATTTCTTTTCTCTCTGATGCGGTGCGAAAACGATTGAGTAAACCCACCTGGATCGGATAGGGAGCAAATCTTTCTTTGAGGGTGTGATAGTGCTGCTGCGTCAGAATAGTTGTCGGTGCGAGAAACGCTACCTGTTTGTTACCGCTAGTAATTACTTTGAAGATGGCTCTAATTGCCACTTCAGTTTTACCAAAGCCGACATCGCCACAGACAAGTCGATCCATCGGGCGATCGCTTTCTAAATCCAGCTTAATATCTTGAGTAGCCTTGAGCTGATCGGGAGTGGGCTGATAGGGGAAAGAATCTTCAAGTTCCTGCTGCCAGGGATTGTCGGGAGGGTAGGCATAGCCTTCAAGCTTAGCTCGTTTTGCATAGAGTTTTAATAAATCTACTGCCAGCTTTTTAATGTTTTTCTTAACTCTCGTCTTTGTCTTTGACCAAGAGCCGCTTGCCATTTTATTTAGTTCGGGCGGACGCTTGCCTGTCTGCCGAAATCGCGTCAGCATATCCAAAGAATCGGCAGGTATTCTTAATGTCCCGTCGGCATATTTTACTACTAGGTACTCACGATGGACTAAAGTTTCTAATTCGATAAACTTGCCCAAACCATGATGCTTATGCACCACATAATCACCAGGGCGTAATTTATTCAGATCTACTTTCTTGGAAGCAGCTCGACGGCGTTTGCGAATATAGCCAGCCGTAGCTAAAGTTTGCTGCCCAAAGAATTCTTTGTCGGTAACAATAACAATACGGTAGGTAGGTAAAATAAACCCTTCTAATTCCGCCAAGCCAGAATATTTAACCGCCACTGTCGTACTTTGAATCTGCGCTTTTTCGATCGCCCGAAAATCTTGGGGATTGGGGACAAACTGCACGGGCAGATCGTGTTCTTGCAACAAAGCTGCCGAACGACTAGGCTGTGCTGATACCAGCCATGCCTGATATTTTTCTAACGTCATCCCGCTATAAATTTCTCGCTTGCCCCGCAGGATGCTAGCCAGCTTGGCAAACTGATTGGGAGTAGTCGGAATGGGACGCGCCTGCAAATTATGTACTGACACTGCCTCCGGATTAGCGATATCCAAACGAGGTTTTTCTTCCGCAATTTCGGACAGATAAACAGATTGAAATTCATCTATTTTTGCCAGACAGCTGGAAAATTCAGCATGCGTCTTTGGCAAGCTTTGTAGCAAGTTTTGCCATTGCGCCTCTGCTAATTCCAACCAGCGATCGCTATGAGCCTGACACTGTTCTAATTCATCAATAGCAATAATTGTGTTGTTGGGTAAATAATCTAGAAGTGAGACGGGCTTATCGAAGGCAATACCGAGAAATCTTCTCATTCCTTCTGGAGGATTACCTTCTAGTAAAGCCTCTAATTCAGCATCTTCTAAATAACTTTCAATACTCTTCCCGTTTTCTAAAATGCTGTTAGCAATAATGTTATTAAATGAAGTGGGAGTTAATAACAGCTGCTCTAGTTTGTCTAGCGATCGCTGACTGCTTGGATCGAACTCTTTTACCTGTTCTAATTCATCCCCAAACCAGTCTAGCCTTACAGGTAATTCTGCCGAAACGGGAAAAATATCGACAATATCGCCTCTTCTACTCCATTGACCTTCCGTTTCTACCAAATTAACTCGCTCATAACCCATCCTAGCTAAAGATTTATCTAGCTGTTTTGAGGTTAATTCCATTCCTGCCTGCAGAGTCAAACAATAAGACTTAAATATCTCTGGGGGGGGCAAATGAGGTTGCAAAGCTCTTTCCGTTGCAACTATGACTCTTGGTGAATTATTTTCTCTTGAAAGCGTCTGCATCTGTCCCCAGACAATCTCTGATTCGGGGTCAAAGTGGCTGTAGGGGGTTGCCTCCGAAGTTGGATAGAAATTTACCGTGTCCCAGCCCATCGCTTCTAATTGGGCAGCCCAACGTCCTGCTTCTTCCAAAGTAGAGCAGACAATCAGCAGGTTTTTATCTATGGCTTGCGCCAAACTAGAGCTAACAATTCCTTTCGGTAAACGAGGTATACCGTTAAGCAATAGAGATTGCCCTTTATCTAGTTTGGTTAGTAGTTCTTTGGTCAAAGGCGATTTCGCGATCGCCCGCACTACTGATGCAAAAGCCATATGTTGAAAGGATGAAAGGATGAGGGACAAGGATTTTTATCCTATCTAAAAAGAGTAGCGAAAAACAGGGCTGATTAGTACGGAGATATATTAGGAAATTAGGGAAAGGCGATCGCCAGACTAATAAAGTAGAAATTCATTCAGAAGCCAAGGAAAACAGTACCGATCTAATTGACATAGCCGTAACCCAGACCTATCTACAAAAGGGTAAGGTATTCACGCTCGATAAATCTCAAATGCCAGAACAAAAAATGGCGATCGCTGTATTAAGATTTCCTATCTACGCCGAACCTACCGCAACTTCAGCCTAAATTCAATTTAGAAAGGGGATATTCCCCTTTTTCTATCTTGCAGACCAATCGAGATCTGTGTTTTTATTTGCAGCTAAAGATCGAGCTTAAACGATCGCAGCAGCCGTTTCTGAAATACAAAAATCGCTACTTTAAGATAGAGAATTATGAATTGCGATCGCCGATCTCTATATTTACTTATAAAAGTGAATATTGACCAATACTCTATTGTTCACTAAAGCATCAGTCATTGCCCAGAGAAGAGATTTTGGTAAGATAAACAGTCCTTTTTCATCATCAGAATAAAAGCAGAAAATAACTTAGCATGATGATGCAGAATCTAAAGACACGCTAGCAATTAAAGGACATACTTCTTGAGAATCCGATTCTGGATTAGGGCTATTGCTCCAGCTTGTGCGATATTCCTCCAGTTCACCTTTAAAAAGGCTCATCTTCTTAATCTGAGTCTCTAGCTGTGCGATCTTGTTATCTAATAAGCTTTGTACTAGGCTACAGGGTTTTTCTCCGCGATCGCGTACCTGGAGAATGGTCTTAATTTCTTCGAGGGTAAAGCCAATCGCCCGAGCTTTTTTAATAAACTCAACCTGTTTACTAGCATTCTGACTATAGTAACGGTAGCCATTATCGCCTCTTTGTACTGGCTGCAGCAGTCCAATATCGCTGTAATAACGTAAAGTCCCGACGGTTAGACTTGTTTGTTTTGCCAGTTCGCCAATTTTAAGATTGGTCGATTTACTCATAACGCTATAACTGCTTACGGCTTAAATTTTCTATTTTAAACTCTCTAGTTAACTGTAGAGTCAACCTGGACTTTGAATTTTTGTAGAATTAAGTCTGGCAAAATCGATCGCGGTAGAAAACATTTTTACTGCTAAATTAATACAGCGATCGCCTACTAGACATTCGAGTCTGGTTGATATTACTGTCAGCACACGGCTTCTCAGACCAAACCTGGGTTATTTTCGATAATAAGAATTAGTAATATAGCCACAAATCCGAACTACATCGATCTATGACTATCTTAGATAAATAACTAATCAATCTCGAAATTGAAGGGTAAGCGAGCATATACGCCACTGGGATCATTAAAGGCACTCAACATCAATAACTCTTTTCTAATCTTCAGAAATTCTGCGGTTACAGGATCGATCGCTCCTTGAGCTTCTAAGGTTTCAACGTCAAATAGTTGCTGTAAAATCTGGGTTTCAAAGCGGTTTTGTTGGGGATATTCCTCTAGCTGCCAACTATCTCCCAGTTCGGCTTTTTCTGCCGCGTAGGCGATCGCGCTTTCCAATCCTCCCAGGCGATCGACTAAGCCAATATTAACAGCTTCTTTCCCAGACCAGACACGACCTCTAGCAATTTCTTTGACCTTTTCGACGGGCAAATTGCGGTAGCGGGATACTTTTCTGAGGAATAATCGATAAATTTTATCTACTGACTTTTGATAGATCGCTAATTCAGCTTCGGTTTTGGGACGAACGTTAGTATCAATATCGGCAAACTCCCCTGTTTTGACCACATCCCAAGTAACGCCGTTTTCGTTAGCGATTTCCTGAATGTTGGACAGCAAACCAAATACGCCAATCGAACCCGTGACGGTGTTCTCTTCAGCAAAAATTCGATCCGCACCAGCAGCAATCCAGTACCCTCCAGAAGCTGCAACGTTGCCCATGGACACGATTACTGGTTTTTCTTTTTTCGTAAGCAAGATTTCTCGTAGGATTACCTCTGAAGCGGTAGCGCTACCCCCAGGACTATTTACCCGCAGGACAACAGCCTTGACGCTATCATCTTCTCGCAGTTCGCGAAACTCTTCCGCAAAGCGATCGCTACCAATGGTTTCAATGCTGCCCGTCCCGCCGACAATTGCCCCTTCTGCATAGACTACAGCGATTTTTTCGGCTGCACTAGAGGCAACTTCTGCCATGGGAATCGTGCGATCGGCATAAGTCCCTAGGTCTACCTGTCTAAAGCTTTCTGCTTCTTCCGTTTCTCCAGTCAACTCTCGCAGTTTTGTGACAACATTATCATAATAGCCAACGCGATCGATCAGACCTGCCTTAGTTGCTTCTTCTGGTTCGAGATATCCTTTCGCATCAACTAGTTTTTGCAGTTCACCCGTATCTAATTTACGACTGTCAGCAACGGTGGTTAGGAATTTACCCCAAAGATCGGCAATTAAGGCTTTAGTTTGTTCCTTGTTTGCAGGACTCAGATCTTCACGAATATAAGGTTCTACGGCTGATTTATAGTCTCCTACCCGAATCACCTGTACTCCTACGCCGTATTTTTCCAACGCACCTTTAAAAAACATCTGCTTGGAACTTAAGCCATTAAGTTCCATCATGCCCATCGGATTAACGATCGCCTCATCTGCCAAAGAAGAAAGGTAGTATTCTTTCTCGCTTAGAGTCACGTCATAGGCAATAATTTTTTTACCTGCAGCCTTAAATTTTTCTAAAGCAGCTCTAACTTCTTCCATTGTTGCATAACCGTTGGGACTTCCACCCCTTCTACCGTCTAGGAACATTGCCACAATGCGATCGTCTTTGGTTGCCTCATCAATAGACTGCAGTACCCTGCGCAGGGTAATAATTTCTTGTTTTTTACCAGAAAATGCCTGGGCTAGATTGGCAGGGGGCTTAGAATCTCGAACCTGAGTAGACAGATCGAACACTAATACTGATTTATCTTGGATTCCCTGAATCTCTTCGTTATCAGAGAGAGAGGCAATCAAGATTAAAAATAGCCCACTGACGCTTAAACCCAAAAAAAGGCATAAGCCAATCATGCTACCAACTGTACTGGCAAAAGTTTGTTTTAAGAATTGACGCATTGTGGTGATTTATCTGAATGAGTAGTGTGAGAGAGAAGGAGAGTCGAAGTCGACTTAGCCTATGTTTATAATTCCCGTATTCTCTATCCATATCATTATCGTTGCTAATAAAAGGATAAGTCTGGATTGGCGATCGGCTTTTTGAATTTTATTCCTCTCTTTAATTGCGTCTATTTTTAAAACTGTCATCAAAAATTCATTGGTTCGTCACATGAAAGCCATGGACAACCTATAAGTTAAATATTGTCAGCTCTACATATGATTTCACTCATAAGCTCCTTCAGGCTTTTAGGGCTGACTTTACTTTCTTTTGAATCTCTAGGCTTTAAGCTATAAGACTAATATTACGCAGGCGTGTCTTGCTTACCCCGATGTGTATCTAGGTAAGATTTTATTAAAGTGCGATCGCTTTTTTAAAGCCCGATCTGCTCTACTTCTCTAGCGCTTTTTAAAAGAATTTGCGGGTTTGCCTGTTCGGGAGAGATAATATTACCCAAACCCGTCGCTTGAATCGTAACCTCTGGATTAATCAGCATATTCCTGCCTGAGACAGCAGTATCAACATTGTCATCCCAAATTTTGGCTAGCTTCTCGCGGATATTTTGAAACTCGTTCATATCCTCAAAGTTAATCAGAGTGAAGTAGCGATTTATTCCTTGAGTGTCTGTATCTACCTCAATAGCATAGACGTCAAACTTAAGTTGGGGACTTTGAGGAAACTTAACCAGTTTACCCGTAAGGCGTTGTGGCTGAGCGTTAATAGCTGCGATCGCATCGATCGTCTCGACAGGCTGTTCTACCGCAGAATTTAGCTGAAGATGTACTGGTTTTTGGGGATTAGACTGAAGCTGATAATTGAGCTTGATAATATCCCCTCGATATAAATTTTGGGTATATTTTGGATCGGTAACGTAGATTGGCAGCACTGAGTCTTCATAACCCATAACGAGAATTTTACCTCCTTCACCAACTGCATGAACTTTCCCAATCAGGCTGTTTCGATCTTTGAGTTCTTTTGGAAGAGCCTGTCTTTCATAAGGAGTAAAACCTGCTGGTTTTGCCCACGGTTCGAGAACTTCAATTGAGTTTAAAGCAATATGCTTTTGAGGACTGGGATTAGCGACTAAATCCCCTCGAACGCAGACTAGATCGTGACGATTGAGCTTGTCTAAACTATTGCTAGCCACTTTAGACGGTATTAGAGAAAATTCGCGGTGGCTAAAAAAGTTGTCGGGTTCTCGTACTGACATAACAAACATTTGGGATGTTCCTGCTGCACCGTGAATTCTGCCAATCAATCCCGTGTTGCCCAATTCTTGGGCGAGGCTGTTTAGTTCTAATCCCTGATAGGCTTCTGGATGATAAATGCAAGACTGATTGGAATGGACAATCCGTGGCGTAATCACCAAAATTGCAGATAGGCAAATCAAAAGAGCGTATAAATATTTCTTGGTCATCGAACAACAAAATTAAAAACTGCGATCGGGAATATTCTAAACATAAAATACTTTGCTAACTGTTGCCGATAAACCGTCGAGGGAGTTTTCTGAGATTGACAGCTATTTAAAATCCAATAGTCAATAAATACAGAAAAAGGCGACTGAGGAAATAGTCACCTAGAGTAAAATATTAATTTAGCAATTATTTTTAAACCTAATCTATATATTTAAAATTAATTTTACGATTAACTTAAGATTGAATCCAAAAGCTGTTTTCAACCCCCTGCGAAGCTCGAAAAGCTCAAGATGCTGGTAGTCGCGATCGATATTAATTAATTCGGGTTTAAAAATAATCGTATATTATTTAGTATCTATATATGCAACTATAAGTCATTATACCTAAGCAAGTCAGTGAGTAAAAGTGAGTAAAAGTGATCTAAGTTGTTATTGATACTGTCAAAAGTAATCGAGATGAATTATATTTGCTTTACTAGTAAATACGAATAGAATTGATAGATTTTGCTAAATGGATAGGGAAAAGGTCGTTTTATTAGTAGAGAAGTTGTTTGAGGATAATCTAGAGCAAAGTTTATCCGATATCCAAGAACTAGTCTTGTCCGAATGTTTTTTAGGTGAATCTTATCAGCAAATTGCCGATCGCTATGGTTACGACCATGATTACGTAAAGCAGATAGGTGCAAAACTGTGGCGATCGCTGTCCCAAATTTTAAATAGGAAAGTAAACAAAAGTAATCTCCAGCGAATGTTGAGGCAGCATGCAGGAATTGAAGCTCAGCCTAGAAACAAATTGAAACGAGAAAAGTCTAAAAATGCAGTTAAGCAAACTTTAGTAGATTGGGGAGATGCAATAGATGTAGATCGTTTTGTCGGGCGAGGAGTAGAACTAAAGCAGTGCCAGAAATGGATCGTAGAAGATCGCGTTCGGCTAATTAATATTTTAGGTATGGGAGGAGTAGGCAAGACGGCGATCGCTTCTCGGCTAGCCAGAAATATTGTAGGAGAGTTTGACTACGTAATTTGGCGCAGCCTGCGTAATGCTCCTCCTTTAGCTGACATACTCCCAGAATTAATCTTATTTGTTTCGGAACAACAAAGCGTTAATCTCTATAACTCTATAGATAGCTGTATTGAATGTCTGATGAAATATCTGGCAACTTCCCGTTGTCTACTGGTTTTAGATAATGTCGAATCTATTTTGCGTCAGCAGTCAACAGGAGGAAGGTATAAAGAAGGTTATGAAGGATATGGTCAACTATTGCGTCGTCTAGCCGACGAACCCCATCAAAGCTGTCTGGTGATTACTAGTCGCGAGTTACCAATCGGGTTAGCAAGCAGAACCAAAGCCAAAGTGCGATCGCAATCGCTGTCGGGATTATCGATAACCGCAGCCAAGGAAATATTAAAGTCTTACGAAATTAAAGAATCTCAAAGATTGATCGAGCAGTATGCAGGTAATCCCCTGGCTTTGAAAATTGCAGCAACGACAATCTCCTCTCTTTTTAGGGGCAATGTGACAGAGTTTTTAGCTACAGGAACGTCCGTTTTTGGAGATATCTGGAACTTATTAGAACAGCAGTTCGATCGCCTCTCAAAATTAGAGCAGACGGTGATGTACTGGCTGGCAATTAATCGCGAAGCCGTCACCCTATCCCAGCTAAGGCAAGATGTTATTCCGACTATCGATCTACGTCGTTTATTAGAAGTTCTAGAATCTCTGCAAAGGCGATCGCTAATTGAGATAAGCGAGGCGGGATTTAGTCAACAGCCTGTGGTAATGGAGTATGTGACAGCAAAAATTATCGAAATCTGGCAAACGGAGATCGGCAGGGGCGAAGTTACTCTTTTGCAGACTCATCCAATGATTAAGGCGCAGGACAAAGATTATCTGCGAGAAGCTCAAGTTCGCTTAATTCTTCAGCCTATTGCTCTGGATCTGTTAACTAAGCTAGAAGATAAACCTAAGATTGAAAAACAGCTAGGAGATATTTTAAGTCAGTTACGAGTTAATAATTCGAGTAAAGCAGGATATGCGATCGGCAATATTATCAATCTGCTCAAATTCTTAGAAATAGACCTAACTGGCTATGATTTTTCTGGATTTCAAGTTTGGCAAGCAGATCTACGAAAAGTAAGTTTGCCAGAAGTTAATTTTGCTAATGCAGACTTAAATAAATCCGTTTTTACTGAAAAGATGGGCAGTATTTTTGCCGTAGAATTTAGTCCTCATCATTCCACCAATGGAAATCTTTTGGCTACGGGAGACGATCGCCGTATCAAAATTTGGCAGATGCCCGAAGGCAAACATATTATGACTTTGGCTGGTCATGATGCAGCCCCTATTTGGACGTTAGCATTTAGCCCTGATGGTCAAACGTTAGCAAGCGGTGGTAGCGATCGCAAAGTGCGTTTTTGGGATATCGTTACTGGTAAATGTTTCAAAACTCTGTCTGGTCATCAAGGTTCAGTCTGGTCGGTTGCATTTAGTCCTGATGGCAAGACATTAGCTAGTACTAGTGAAGATGACAGTCTCAAACTGTGGCAGATTGAGACTGAAGCAGAAATTGCCACTCTACCCTGCGTTAATCCGCCTGTGGTCAATGCTTTAGCATATAGGCCCGATGGCAATCTAGTTGCTGCTAGTAACCAAACAGAAGGAATTAAAATTTGGCAGTTGGATACTCTTACGTGTATTCAGACTATACCTGTAGATACGAAGCAAAATATTCCTCTAGCATATAGTCCCGATGGTCAATTTCTAGCGGTTGGCTTGACTGAAGGAACGATCGCATTTTGGAATCTCACTAAGCAAACATGGCAACAAAGTTCGATCGGACATAGCGCAAGACTGACAAACCTAGTTTTTAGTCGGGATGGTAAAACTTTGGCTAGCAGCAGTGCGGACAGGACTATTCGAGTTTGGCAGTTTCCTGAAGGCAAATGTAAAAGAGTTTTACAGGGTCATCAATCGAGAATATCGTCTATTTCGATTGCTTCTGACGATCTCACTTTGGCTAGCGGTAGCGAAGACGGTAGCGTCAGACTCTGGAATCTTCAAACGGGACAGTGTTTAAAAGTATTGTCGGGATATAGCGATCGTGTTTGGTCTGTGGCATTTGGTTCTGATGGTCAAATAGCTAGTGCTAATGAACCTGGGGTAGTCAGGCTTTGGAATACTAATACGGGTAATTATCATGAGCTAAAACATAAGGGTCGAGCTAAGTCTGTGGCATTTACTCCCGATGGCAAGACATTAGCCAGCGTTGACTACAACTATCAAATTAAAATCTGGAATCTTACTAACCGACAGTGTATTCGGACTATTCAGGGTTCTGGCGATATATGCTGGTCAGTTGCTTTTAGTGCCGACGGTCAGACTATAGCAACCTGCGCTGCAGACGATTTAGTTTACTGTTGGGATATTGCCACAGGAAATTTGGGTAATGTTTTATCGGGACACCAAAGTATGCCTTCTGGGGCAGTTTTTTTGTCGGGGATTTACGATCTGGCTACGGCAAGTTTGGATAAAACTGTAAAACTTTGGAGTTTAAAGACAGGAAAATGCGTTAAAACATTGCAACACCAAGGGGCAGTGTGGTCGATTGCCTACGACCCGCAGAGTAATGTAATTGCGACGGGAATTGAGGATGGCAGTATTAAACTATGGAATCTAAATACGGGGGAATGCTTTGCTACCTTGATGGGTCATGCTCAAACTACATTTTCTGTGGCATTTAATGCTGATGGTAGTCTGCTTGCTAGTGGTAGTGCCGATCGCGCGATCGCTATTTGGGATATGGCTACAAAACAACGTCTCAAAACTATTTCCGCCCATCAAGATTCTGTGTTTAGCGTAGCGTTTAGTCCTGATGCAAATATTCTGGCTAGTGGTAGCCATGATGAAACCGTCAAACTTTGGGATGTAGGATTGGGGGACTGTTTACAGACATTTCAAGCGCCCAATTTATATGAAGGCATGAACATCAAAGGCGCAACAGGATTAACTAAGGTGCAAAAAGAAGTTCTTAAGACTTTAGGCTCGACCGATTAATGATTACTCAAATAAAAGCTTCTCCTTGTGAGTGCGTTCCCTGTTTTTATATATCTTCCGTGTTTGTAGAGACGATCTCCAAGATTTAGCTTAATCAGCTTACTTTTGTCTGACTTTTACTATAGCGATCGCTTATCAACTTTTACATATTTAGATTAAATTGTTTGTAACTCCTTTAAAGTTTAATTGACGCTTCTCAAACTCGATTTAACTAAAAAGTTGTCATTTAATAAATAGCTGCAAAATAAATTGATGATATCGGTTTGTTATAGCAGATTAATAGTCTATTAGTATACATAACAAAAAGGCGATTATTAAATGAGATAAAATTAACTTAATCTTGCTTTTTTACTTTTAAACATCAAAAGAAGACTGTAGTTAAAACAATTAAGCAGTAACATACAGTCTTCTATTAAGGAGATCGCTTTACATACTTTCTAAAAAAGAGTAGTTTAAGCGATCGATATTTACGAACCTTACATGATACCTAGCTGACCCAGGATTCCTTGACCTGTTGCCATTTCAACTGCAATAGCAGCAGCAAAACCAACCATTGCTAGACGACCATTCCATAGTTCGGAAAAGCGCGTAAATCCCATTTTTGGTTCTGGTTGTGGTGTTGGAGTTTGCATATTTAAACCTCTTTATACATATTCATTAGTTAGTTGTTCTTAATGTAACGAAATATTATGGGCAGACACTCTATCTCAAGTCATAATCGTTAAATCTAAAAAATATTGCATAACCATATCTTTTGACTCAGTTATTTATCGAGCAAAATTGTTAATAATATGAATTTATTTTCCTATTCACAAAAAATTAGTAGAAAAGCAAATAGAGTTGCATTAATATTGCCTCTACTTCTTGCTTCTTGTGTCAGTCCGTCGGGTCAAAATAGCTCTGAGCGATCGGGAGTTGAAATAAAATTCCTGGTTGGTAGCGATTTAGCGCAGTTTTGCGATCGCGCAGCAGCAAGATTAAATCAAACCAAACCAAAAACGACAAGTGGCAAAAGCTTTTACTTAAGCTGCGAGGCAAAAGGCAGTGGCGACGTAGTTAATGACGTGCTTAATCTTGCCCAGCAGTTGCAGGCGGGAAATATACAGGCAAACGCAACCGAATTTCCAACCCTGATGGCGGTAGATGGAGAGATCTATCAAAGCCAGCTTGTTTATCAAATGGACAAACTTTTTCCAGGGCAAAACTATATTCCCGATATCACGGATTCTCCCTTAATTGCCTATAGTCCGATGGTATTCATGACCACCGAGCAGTTAGCGCCTGGTTTAGAGCAAAGCGATAACTTATATACCACCCTGGCAACAACTACAAATCATCAGCAGCTAGACAAAAATGCCCCAGCAATACCTCTTTCTTATGTTCATACTGCCCCTACCCGTTCTAATTCTGGTTTACAGACATTAGTCGCTCAGTTTGCTTCCATTGCTAATAAGCAGCCCGAAGATTTAACTTTAGCAGATGTGAAACAATATCAAGAACAGGTCAAGCAGATTCAGCAGAAAATTACTCGCTATGGTAAGTCCACTGGTAATTTAGCAAAATCCATGACTGAGAATGGCGTATTTTGGGCTTCTGTTGGCTCAGTGTATGAATCTTTAGTAATCTCTGCCAATAGTCAGGGAACTAATAATGCTACGAAGTACAAGGCTGTATATCCCCAAGCTACCTTTACCTCCAATATGAGGGCTATTTTACCTAATGCTCCCTGGATCGACAGTACTGAAAAAGAAGCAGCAAACCAGGTAATCGAATACTTCCGTCAACCAGATACCCAGCAAATTGCAGCAGAATTAGGCTTGCGTCCTGGTGTTCCTGGTGTAGCCTTGGGCAATAAATTTTCGCCCCTATTTGGAGTTCAGCCTCAAGCAAAATATGACTCCTATCGTCCACCTCAACCTGAAGTAGTAGAGGAGATGCTCAATAGCTGGCAGACTTATGCTAAAAAGCCTTCGCAAGTAGCAGTGGTAATTGACACCTCTGGCTCAATGAAAGGGACAAAACTTGCAGCAATTAAAAATACTTTGCTCAACTACGTACAAAATCTGGGCGATCGGGAAAAAATTGCTTTGATTAGTTTTAACTCAGCAATCAATCCGCCTGTAATTGTTGAAGGTACTCAGGCGGGCAAAGATAAGGGTATTGCCTACATTAGTCAGTTAAAGGCTAACGGTGGTACAAGACTATATGACAGTAGTCTATATGCTCGTGACTGGTTGATCCAAAATTCTCGTCCCGACGCTATCAATGCGGTGCTGATTCTGACAGATGGTGAAGATTCTGGTTCTCAAATTAGCATCGACCAACTATCGACAAAGCTTAAAGACAGTAACTTTGAGTCGGGAGAAAATATTGCTTTCTTTACCGTCGGCTATGGCAAGGATGGGGACTTCAATGCGGGAGTACTCGAACAAATCGCTAAGTTAAATGGGGGCTACTACCGTAAGGGAGATCCTCAAACTATCTCCAATCTCATGGCAGATTTGCAGGTGGAATTTTAAACATTCTTGATACATCAATTGGCAAGGCGATCGATGTATCAAGAGGGCAAACCGCATTAAGAGGGCAAACCGCCGTTTGCCCCTACAGGGTAATTTCGACGATCGCCATAATCTATAACCTTAATCTATAACTATGAAACTAGTTAATCCTCTACATTTTCCTCTCGCTGTATTAGCAGGTGGAATCGTTTTAGTCGCAGGGGTACGTCTGATCCAATTGCCAAGCTACATCGCTATACCTGGTGCAGCAGCGATCGCCACTGGACTAGCAATACCTTTCAAACAAAAAGCCAGCCAAGCAGTAAATATTGATAACCCTGCTTTAGCCAGAGAGATAAGATCGGTAAAGCAACAGTCACAGCTGCTCGTAACTAAAGCCACCGAATTACGCACTGAGGCACAGCAAATATTGACCTCAACTACACAGCTAGAGCTATTTGCAGCCATTGAATATGCTTGCGATCGCATTTTTGAATTACCAGACAAAGTTAATCGCCTAGCGCAAAAACTTCAGGGTGCTGATTCTCTTCTTTCTCCTGAAGAATTATCAAGACAGCTAAATGAAGTGCAGGCAAAAGCCAAAAATAGTTCGGGGGTAGCAAAACAGCAGTTGAACCAATTGTCGAATAGCTTGGAAAACAATCTGCGACTAGCTCAACAAGGACAGGATGCACGACAGGCGCAGGTAGTCTCTCTGGCAACTTTGGTTACCGAATCGGCAGGAGTTTTGCAGCAGTTTCAAAACCGTTTGCGTACTTCTGATTTAAATAATTCTGCCGAACTCAACGAACTTAAAACTCTTACAGATGAGTTGAAAGGTATGCAGGATAATGTTGATTTGTTGATTACGTAGGCTGCTGAGATAAGTAGTAAGTAGTAAGTAGTAAGTAAATTTATCGTTAATCGATCGCTCTTTAATTTTTATCGAACTAATTTTTTAATAATCAACTAACAATTGAATTTATAATGAGCAGTAATAAATCGAACAATAATAAAACTTTTGTTTCTTTAGGTATTATTGGTGCATCTTTAGTCCTAGCTTTCGCACCCATTCCTGGGGTTAAGCAGACTGTCACTATCGTCAGTGGAACAGAACTACAAGAACCCCTTCAAGAATTAGAGCAAAGGTTTGAACGGGATAATTCTGGGATCGATCTAGATCTGAAATTTCAGGGTTCTCAAGATATGGTGAATAACTATATCGATCGCCAAAATGATTTTCAGCCTCATATTCTCATTCCCGCTAACGGTGAAATACTTAAAGAATTAGATAGCAGATGGCAGGCGCAAAATAATAGCGATACTTTTTATAGCGATCCCAAAGCGATCGCAAAAACAGTTTTAGTTGGTATTGCTTGGCAAGAAAGAGGCAAAGCTTTGTTTCCTGACGATAAGTTTGATTGGTCGAAGATCGAACAGGCGATGGAACAAAAAAGCTGGTCAAAAATTGCGAATAAAGACGACTGGGGTAGTTTTGATTTTGTCACTACTAATCCAACTCGATCTAATAGTGGGCAATTAACCTTAAGCTTATGGTTAGAGTCGGCATCTAGTTTAAATAGTCCTAATGCAGAATCTCTGGTGGGGTTAATCAAGCGATCTGTCTATCAACCACCGCGATCGACGGATATTCTACTGCAAGAATTTATTTCCCGTGGGGCAAATGATGGCGACGTAGCGATGGTCTATGAAAGTATTGCTCTCTATCGTTGGTCACAGGCAAAAACTACCCAAGGTCAACCCTATCGTATCTATTATCCCAGTCCTACTGTCGAGACGATCGCCACGGCTGCAATAGTTAAACAAAATACTCCCAAGCAAACAGCAAAAGCAGCTACCAAATTTATTGAATATCTAACCAAATCCGAACAGCAAGAAGTATTCGTCAAATATGGATTTCGTCCCGTATCGGGAATCGATCTATCTTCCGTCCCCAATAGCCCTTGGTCGCAAAATATCCCAGGGGCAATGCCTGATTTAGCCGTTACTACCCAAACACCCTCTAGCCCTGCCGAAGTAGCCGAAATACAGCGTTTATGGACGCGATCGCAGTAGAATCGTAGTTTCTGGATCGATCGCAATGGAGAGTTATCGGCTCGTAAGTAGTAGGTAGTAGGTAGTAAGTAGAGACGCGATATGTTGCGTACAGGTAGTGAGTTAAAACAAAAAAATATCGGTCTTTTACAACCGATTGTGAAAGCTTATTCTCTAAAAAGCTGATAGCTGATAGCTGATAGCTACGAGCAGTATACATAATATACCCCAGATAGTAATTTACCAGCGATCGCTAAACTGTCATGATGTCTTTTTCTTTAACCGCCAGCAGATCGTCAATCTTTTTATTGAAGCTGTCGGTAACTCCCTGAATTTCGTCCTGTAAATCTCGCGATTCATCTTCGGAGATATCGCTGTTTTTTTCTTGCGATCGCACTTCATCGATCGCATCACGGCGAATGTTGCGAATTCCAACTTTCCCCTCTTCGGCGAGTTTTCCCGCAGTTTTTACTAGCTCTTTACGACGCTCTTTAGTTAGAGGTGGTATATTCAAACGAATTAAGTTCCCATCGTTGTTGGGAGTTAAACCAATATCCGACATAGAGATCGCCTTTTCAATCTGACCCATACTGCCCTTGTCGTAGGGCTGGATCATAATAGTTGTGGCATCGGGGGTACTAAGGTTAGCCAGAGATTTTAAGGGAGTCTCCGAGCCATAATAGTCCACCATTACACGGTCTAAAAGCGAAACGCTGGCTCTACCCGTCCGAATAGTGTTAAAAGACCTCTGAGTCGCCTCAACCGTCTTCTGCATACGTTCTTTTACTTCAGATAACTTCACAGTCTCCTCCTACAATTGTGCCGACAGATTCACCTTTGGTAGCACGCATAATATTACCGCTAACTGAAAGATCGAATACTAAGATAGGAATGCTATTTTCCTTACACAGAGCGATCGCCGTACTGTCCATTACCTTTAATTCGTTAGCTAGGACGTGGTTATAAGTCAAACTTTGATAGCGATGGGCATTAGGATTACTAACTGGATCGGCATCGTAAATTCCATCTACCTTGGTAGCCTTAAAAATTATTTCTGCGTCTATCTCCGCAGCCCTCAAAGCAGCAGTTGTATCGGTGGTAAAGAAAGGATTTCCCGAACCCGCACCAAAAATCACTACTCGTCCTCTTTCTAAGTGACGAATAGCACGACGACGAATATAAGGTTCGGCTACTTCCTGCATAGCGATCGCCGTTTGCAGACGATTATCAACACCAATTCTTTCTAAAGCATCCTGCAAAGTCATGGCATTCATAACTGTCGCAATCATACCGATATAGTCAGCCGTAGCTCGATCCATACCCTTAGCAGAAGCTTTCATGCCTCGAAAAATATTGCCACCACCGACAACAATAGCTAATTCAACGCCAGTCTTTACTACGTCTGCAACTTCCTGGGCAATCTCGGAGACTACCGCTGGATCGATGCCATAGCCTAAGTTGCCCATTAGGGCTTCGCCACTCAGTTTTAATAAAACCCTCTGGTAACTCATTCCTAGAAAAGTAAACCTCGATCGTGCATGTTATTTACCTCCCCATAACATACCAGCTTTCTGTACTTTTGTTATGAAAAAGCGATCGCAATTAATTGTTTCGATTGAATCTAATTTCGATTGCCTCAAACATAACAACTTTTCTCAAGGTCGCCAAATAATCTCTGCACCCACAGGAGCAGTATAATCTCTAGTAATTGTCTTACCATCTAACATAGCTGCCACGCTATCGCGTAAATAATGTTGCTTGACGGATGCTGCCGATTCAGCACAATCATCAATCCTACCCTGATAGCAAATTACGCCATCGCTATTGAGCAGATAAACTGTAGGTGCAACTTTAGCTTTGAATCCCTTCGCAACATCCTGATTGGAATCTCGCAAATAAGGAAAATTAAGTGCTTGAGTCTGGGCATATTTCTCCATTGCCTCAATACTATCGGCAATTGGCTCTGAAGAATAGTTAGAATCTATGCCTACAATCGTAAATTTTTGTTCGGCAAAATCGGTCTGAATTTGCTTGAGGCGCTGCAAATATTGGTTTGTTTCTAGCGTATTGCTCATAAATACTACCGCGATCGCTTTAAAATTACGGCGATAGCTACCTAAATGATAAACTTCCTTATCGACACCAGGAATCTCAAAGTCGGGGGCAAAATTACCGATTGTACTCATAAAATGCTCTTTCCAATAAAAAGTTTGTAGTAATTAAGAAGTCAGAAGTAATCTGGTTTACGAACACTCAATTTTATCAGTTTTAAATTTAATTGGAGTATAAGTCAGAATATAGTTTTCAACTATTTAGCGTTATATCCTAGTTTATTCGGCATTCTGTCTTGATTTTGCCTTACCTGTACGATTTATTGATTTAAATTCTGAGAGCGGCCGATTAATTTATAAACTAGTTTGGCTGCGGTATATTCTGACACAACTGAATCGGATGTTGGTGCTAATTCTATGACATCATAGCCGACTACCTGGTGTTTTTTAAACCGAGCGCCGAAAATTAATTAGTTGATACCAGCTTAAGCCCCCAGGTTCGGGAGTTCCAACTCCTGGCATCATACTAAGATTTAGTCCATCCAAGTCGATAGTGATAAATGTCCGCTCGGTAGTAATTGAGGCGATCGCTAATTCGATCCAGTCAGGATTTTGATAAATATCTTTTGCCCAAACGATAGGAATATTTTGCCCTTTAATCAATTCTGCTTCTTCCAAACAAATACTCCGAATCCCAACAGGAAGAGTTGGGAGGTTCATGTTTAGAACTTGGCACATTACGCAAGCATGATTATAGATAGAGTTTTAATAGCTGTGGCGCATATCTCCGTGAGCATCTATTTGAATTACGGTGAAAGGTTGAGCTAATTTATCGCGATAGGCTTTAATTACTCCTGCAGTGATGCTGTGTTCTCCTCCCAGGGTAGTTACAAATTTTCCGTCCGCAATCAACTCCGTTACTCTCTTGCAAACCTTTTCAATCATTACTTCAGGAAGAAGTTCGGGGTTGGCTTTCGCGCTAGCGATCGCTTCTGCAGTAAAAATACCCGTATTTTGACAGACTTCTTATTTTAAGTTCGATGTCATACGCTTCTAGTTGATGTGAAGCCGTAATAATTGCCTCTGGAGCATTTTGACAGTCCTGACGATAGGTAGTAGTTTTTTCGTAAGGTATGGGCAAAATCACTACCTTCGCCTCTTCATAAGTAGATTCTGCCTTCGAACTAATAAATTGTTTGGGTTTCATTTAAAAAAATATTACAAATCTAATGTTGTCGAGACTCTACTACTTTCCACCAATAGAGACGTAAAATTTTACGTCTCTACCTTTCAATTCAAATTGGTTTTGAATCTTTCCTTTCCCCAAACCACTCATAGCGATGGTCGCGAATTTGTTCGTAACTGCGATCGCCGAGCCATTTCATTCCAGGTATTGCCCGATAGGCAGCAATAAATGCTTCCCCTAAAGGTAATAGGCTAGCTATTTTTTCTGCTGCTTCGCTTCCCTGCCATCTTCTAGTAGGTTGCTGCACATCGATTAGAATCATGCCCGCTTCGCAATCGGTAGGTGTAATGCCGTAGTTTGCTAAAGCGGTGCGATCTTGCATAGGCATATAAGTAAAAGTTTTTTCTCGATCGAACTGCTTGAGTAATTGGGCAAAGTTCGAACAGAGATTGCACTTGCTGTCGTAGACTACCTGATATTTTGTCATGGGCGTTTATCGCAAAGGATTCGATCTTAATTTTAAAACTTTTGAACTAATTAAATCAGAATTGTTGTTTGAAATACATTTAGCTTTTTTGAGACTAAAAAAGCTATGCAAATTGATATTTATCGCCTAAAACAGAGGAGCTATGTAACCAATCAGTAGTTTCGGCACAACTTTATTTTATATTTGGGAGCAATTTACCTTGGCTATCTCTCTATCAGAAATCAATGATACAAATAATCGGGGCTTGATTATTCCTGGCAAGGCAACAGGCGATCGCCTGGGGTCAAAAGTTTATAGTGGGGGAGATCTAAATGGAGATGGCATTGACGATTTAGTTGTCACTGCTACTGATGCAGGAATACCTATTACCGATGCCGATAGTTATTATGACAGCGACCGCCGTGGAAAAGCCTATATTATTTTTGGCAGCAGCAGTAGTAATAAGAAGATCGATCTAGATAATCTCAACGGCAACAACGGTTTTAGCGTTTCAGGCTTAGATGCCGAACATAACTTGGGGAATGCAGTTTCAGCAGGAGATCTTAATGGTGATGGCATTGACGATCTTGTTCTGGGTGCTGCTAATGCAGGCTTAAACACTAGTGGCTACGGCTATAGCTATAGTGAAAATAACGGCGAAACCTACGTGATTTTTGGACGGCAAAATGGTTTTAGCTCAGACTTTAACCTAAATGACTTAAACGGCAGTAATGGTTTTACTCTCAAAGGCGTTGACTCTTCAGATTTGTTAGGTACAGCCGTCACCAGCGCAGGAGATCTAAATGGAGATGGTATTGACGATCTTGCCGTTAGCGCTACGGGGGCTGGTCGAGCAACTACTAATGATAATGGATTTACAAATAGCGATCTCCGTGGAGAGGTTTATGTCCTGTTTGGCAAAAATAACGGTTTCAACTCGCGCATCGATTTGTTCAATCTCAACGGCACCAACGGTTTTGTAGTTGAGGGAAAAGACCCCAACGATAGTTTGGGCGAGGCGCTGAGTAATGGGGGCGATATTAACGGCGATGGTATTGATGATTTAATAATTAGCGCACCTAATGCTGGTGATATTCTCGATAGTCAGTTTGCCGATGGCTACAGTGACCAAAGAGGAGAAGTCTACGTTGTTTTTGGTCGCCGAAACGGATTTGAATCTAGGTTAAACATTGCAGATCGTCTCAATGGCGATCGGGGTTTTATGCTTTCAGGCATTGGCGCTGAAGATAATTTAGGCAGCGATCTTAGCAATATCGGCGATCTGAATGGAGATGGGATAGCAGACCTGATTGTCGGAGCGTCGAAGGCTACCTCTGGAGGGGAATATACCCAGTCAGGACAGGCTTATGTGGTATTTGGTCGCCGAGACGGATTTGATGCTCAGTTTGACCTCAACAGCCTCAATGGCAATAATGGCTTTAGTCTGGCGGGGATAGATCCTGCCGATGGTTTGGGTAATGCTGTTAGCGCGGGAGATTTTAATGGCGACGGTATTGACGATCTCTTAGTTGGGGCGAGTAATGGGGGAGACAATATCAGTGCCTATGGCTACGACTATAGCGATCGCCGCGGAGAGGCATACGTAATTTTTGGAAGGCAAAATGGTTTTAGTTCTCAGGTAGATTTGGCAAATCTTGATAGCAATATAGGTCAAAAGATAGCGGGTATTAATCCAGAAGATATGCTGGGTAATAGTGTTGCTAGTGGTGGAGATCTAAATGGTGATGGTGCAGACGATCTAGTTATTAGTGCTATCGGTGTCGATCTTGGCGAATATACCAGAGAAGGTGCAGTTTATACGGTTTTTGGAACACCTTCAAATCCACAGCCCCAACCACAGCCCCAGCCGAACCAAAATTTAAATTCCAATTCTGAAGCAACACCCTTCAATGACGAGCTAAATGGAACTTCTCGTGGCGATCTGATTTCAGGACAGGGAGGAGACGATACGATTTCTGGTGGCAATGGCAACGATAATTTGGCAGGTGATGGGGGTGGTGATTCTCTTTTAGGAGGCAATGGTGCGGATACTCTTGATGGTGGTGACAATAACGATACTTTATTGGGTGAAGGAGGAACCGATCTACTGCTTGGGGGGAATGACCAAGATAGGCTGATTGGCAGCGGTAAAAACGATACTCTGATTGGGGGAACAGACAATGATTACCTTGGAGCAGGTGCAGGGGATGACATTCTAATTGGTGTCGATCCCGATAATTTTGAGCAGCAGCTAGGAGAACAGGATACTTTAGTCGGCAATTCGGGTTCAGATTTATTTATTCTGGGAGATGAGAACCGAGTCTACTATGACGATCGCAATTCGACTACGGAAGGCTCAACAGACTATGGTCTAATTGAAGACTTCAATCCCAATCGAGACAAGATCCAGCTAAATGGCGATCGCAGCCTTTATAGTCTTTCTTTTTATGCTGACGCTCGAGGTAATAACTTTGCTAATATTCTCTATGCTCAACCAGGGAATGTTCCCGAACGGATTGGAATTATTAAAAATGCTGCCTCGAACCTGACTTTAGATAATCCTGCTTTTGTTTATGTTTCTTCACAACCTATAGAGGCTCCAGCCACCAGCATTACGGGTACAGCGACACCTTATAACGATGAAATTATTGGCAGTAACCAAGATGATGTAATCTCTGGTCAAAGTGGAGATGATACTCTCTCTGGCGGAGATGGTAACGATCTTCTTAATGGTGAAGACGGTGGAGATTCTCTGTTTGGCGATCGCGGTAATGATACCGTTAGCGGGGGCAATAATGACGATACCCTGTTTGGTGCGGGGGGTAACGACATTCTCAATGGCGATAAAGATCGGGATAGACTTGTTGGTGATGCTGGCAACGATCTGCTTTTGGGAGGTACGGAGAACGATCTCTTAGAAGGCGGTGCGGGTAATGATACTTTAATCGGCACTAACTTCGACAACTTAGAACTGCAGCTAGGGGAACAGGACACCCTTATAGGGGGAGCGGGACGAGACTATTTAATTCTAGGAGATAGAGATCGCCTGTTCTATGACGATCGCAATCCTCAGACAGAAGGTTCTACAGACTATGCTCTGATTAAAGGCTTTGACTTCTCTCAGGATAATATTCAGCTGCAAGGCGATCGCAACATGTACAGTTTCTCCTTTTATAGCTCTGGAGGAAACAACTTTGCCAATCTCTTCTACCAGCAGCCAGGAGCGGTAGCCGAAAGAATCGCAATTATTGAAAACCCGATTCAGAACCTCACCACAGGCAATGCTGCTTTTGTTTACAAGCAGTCTGAATTAGCATCCCAGCCAACGCCTCAAGCAAACGCGAGGGACTCTACCCCCTTTAACGACAAAATTCAGGGCGGTTTTACCAGCGATCGGCTTTCTGGACGGAGTGGTGATGACACAATTTCTGGTGGCGATGGTGACGACTCTTTGTTTGGAGACGGTGGCAATGACTCTTTACTTGGTGATGGCGGTAACGATCGCCTTTCTGGTGGCAATAACAACGATACTCTCTTTGGTGCAGCAGGAAACGACACTCTCAACGGCAGCAAAAATCAAGATCGGCTGGTGGGAGATGAAGGAGAAGATTTCCTCCTGGGTGGAGACGGTAACGATTTGCTCGAAGGCGGACTGGGAAATGATACCTTAATTGGAACCAATTCGGTCGATTCGGGAATTCAGCTCGAACAGGACACTCTAGTTGGTGGTGCGGGTAGAGATTTATTCTTTTTAGGCAACAAGGATCTGATTTACTATGACGATCGCAATTCGAGAACGAGTGGTGATGCAGACTACGCCTTTATTAGAGATTTCGCTCCGTCGCAAGATAAAATTCGCCTAAAAGGAGACTCTAGCCTCTACGAACTGGCATTTTATACCAACGGTAACGGCACGAATTTTGCTAATATCTTCTATCTCGAACCAGGCGGTACACCTGAGAGAATTGGCATTATTGAAAACGCCGATTCAAATTTAACTATTGATAATCGCGCCTTTTCGTTTGTCTAAGTTATGGGTGAGCGGCTGGATTAAATTAAGCTTCCCAGCCATTCTTACCTCCTGTGAGAAGCAAGCTTATCTGCCCATCTAGTTGTTTCTGGAAGACGGTATTTAGTCAAACAGCCCATGACATATTCAACTGCCGTCTGCAAACTAAGCCGATGACCAACCGAAACATAAATCGGCTTAACGTTAGTGCGCGATCGCAAAACCATTCCAATCGTTTCTCCATTGTCAATTAGAGGCTGTTGGCTACCCTTAGTCAACGGCACTGCTTCATGTTCGCCAATTAACCGAGACTTGGCCATACCAATCGTGGGAATATCGAGCAAAACCCCTAGATGAGAAGCTAAACCAATACGACGAGGATGAGCGTAACCCTGTCCATCACAGAGGATTAAATCGGGAATGATTTCGACTTGGGGAAAGGCAGCAAGAATAGCAGGTATTTCCCGAAAGGAAAGATAGCCAGGCACATAGGGAAAGACGGTCGGGATGCGAGCAATCTTTTGTTCGACCAATTCTAAATCTGGATAGGTAAGAATGGCGATCGCTGCTTTGGTAACTGCAAATTTAGACTCAAAGCCTAGATTATGTGGTACATAGCGTACACAACAAAGATATATGTTGCTTTTTACATAGTGTATATTTTCCATGACAAGTTATCAACTTCAATTGAATTATAAATAAGATCAAGATGCGGTGGGATATTGTAAGTGAAGATCAAGATCCGCGAATCGACCAGTACTAGGGATCAAAAATTTTGTCTACTAGGGAAATCGTTGTATCTTCAAGCAAATACAACTACCAATACCAAAGCATTGGAGTAGAAAATACAAGCGATCGCGTTTATCTTCCGAGAAACGGAATTATCGGGTGCGACCTGAAAGTCGCATCATTTGAGTGAGTCCCCCTTGGGATTCCAACCTAATAGTCAAGG
>ENA-ORXT01000907-ORXT01000907.1-marine-metagenome-genome-assembly--contig:-NODE-907-length-42813-cov-6.561096_pt1 | contig 42813 bp, 38 predicted proteins | sample MGYA00237868_ERZ511482 | MGnify/ENA metagenome assembly ERZ511482
AAGGAATAGGACCAGCGATAGCTAAAGTATTGAATGGTGCTTCTATCACTACTTATGCAGGCTTAGCAGCAAGTGAAGCAGCTAAACTGAAAGAAGTATTAGCAGGAGCAGAAGGTAATTTCGCTATGCATGATCCTACGACATGGCCTCAGCAAGCAAAGATGGCAAGCGAAGGTGATTGGGATGGATTGAAAAAGTGGCAAGATGAACTTGACGGAGGTAAGGAAGTAACTCCTTCTACCGAAGAAAAGTAATGGTAAAGACTTATGTCTTTTATACCATTTGTAATCACACTTTTTCTTGTAAATCTTAATTCATAAATCATGGAAAGCCTAAATCCAGAATTTTTAGAAAGACTACACTCAATAAAAGCTGAAATACAAGCTTCTGATCAGTTAGCTAAGTATTTGGACGATGAAGAAGATGAGTCATTCAAGGCGATGCAGTTGGCATTTGAGCCTAGGATACAGGAAGTTTACGATGATGTAGCAAATAATTTTCCACTACAACTTATTCTCTTAGAACAAGAGTTGTTGGATCCTGAGTACGAAGGCTTATTCTTGCCTAGAATACTAGGTTACTCCGTATTAAGAGGAGACATAGGAGAGGACATCAAGTACCTACGACCTCAAAATCATTTTAGAGCGATACTCGACGCGATATGCAACAGTACTAATTTTGATAGTCTAAAAAACAGAATCGGTCAATCCATACAGATAGGATTCGCACTGAGTAGTGGTATATGGAGAACTAATTTCCTAAACGAGGTCGGAAACAAAAATATCCTTGAATTCTTAGAGTCACAAGTAATCGATAATTTTATTAGAGATACTCGACATAGGCACTTAGGACTAGTGAGATACAAGAAGCAGTTTGTAGATGCTAATTATCATACTACAGAATTTCCGCAAACTATATCGGACCTTAGATTAAATTTTAGATCACTAAAGACTTTTATAAATTTCAGATCTAAGAATAAATACAATAATGAAAATCTCCTTCCATACATCTCTAGCTTCTTAGCTAACGATGAGTTTGTCAATGAAAGAGAGTATGTAGAATTGCTGATCATCATCAGTATGTCATTTGAGTTACCTCAGAGTGATACTGACCTCATCAAGAAGAGATTTGATCAATTAAGAAAGGATTTCCCAGGTTTCGAGAATCTATTTTTTGAAATAGTTACTGATCTACTTACGGACAAAGAGTTCAGTTATTCGCCAGCTAATGATAAGCGTATAAGCCCTTATATTAGTAAGGAGATAGATGACGAGTTGACCCCATTCTTTAGACTCAATGATACTATACACAGTAAAGGATACATCGACGAATTGGCGATAGAAGAGGTGAGACAATACTATGAGCAGAACGCTGGAGTATCTATGCAGAATACTGCTGTACGAAGCGTGATCATGAATTACTTCGCATCACTGATGCAAAATCTTGATACGGATGCTTATAAGGATTATATGGAAATCAATAAGACGTTTGTGTCTTATATGAATATCTTTTCTAATGAGCAGTTTAATCAAGATGTAAAGGCACTATGCTTAAGATATATCAAAAAGCTATTGAAGGTTTTCATAGACAAGAGGGGTAAGGATTATCAAGAGATCAAGAAGTTCGTGAAATCTACTTTCTCAGAGCTAGGATTCATGTCTGATAAAGAACTAGTAGAGCTATTCAAAACAAAACGAAAAAAGAAAGTTGCAGCGAAATAGATGCAAGAACATAAAAGTTAGTCGATTATACTTAAAGATTAATAGAATAGACCTCAGAATTTTTTCTGGGGTCTTTTAGTTTTGAGATATAACTTAATTTCACAAGTGTCCAAGATAATATATAGGGCATACTTATAGCTATTAAAACCTGATCAAAAGGTTTTGATATTAGCCTAAATAGTAATGAACCCTACCTGGATTAGAATAGCATAAGTTTTGGAGGAGGATTTGCTTTGTGAATTATAGGATTATCTACCCATTTCCACAGGTCTATTTTCACGAATAAATTGATTCTCAAGAAGGTGACTAAATTGGATAGATTCCATTTGTATTTTGCCTTTGCTTTGAGGTATTTGAAAAGGAGAATTGCTATCATCGAACACCACATTTGAATTCTAACCGCATTCTCGGAGGTTCCTACGAATGTTTTTACACGAAACAATTGTTTTAAATGCTTGAAAAAGACCTCTACGTCCCATCTAGCTTTATAAAGCTGTGAAATAGTGTCTGCTGTCCAAGATAAATTATTGGTTAGTAAGACCAATGTTTGGTCGTTGATTTGATCGTAAACTTTTACTGCTCTGAGTCTTTTGGGATACTTTTTAGAGGTATAGAAGCCCGTGAGTATTATGTCTTCATCATTAAGAACATGATTATGTTTGTCATTGGTCAAGAATGATTCTACTACTTCTATGTCTGCATTGGTCTTTAGCCTTGTGACGAAGAATACACCGCTGCTGTCCAAATTAAATAACCAATCATAATCTACATAAGCCCTGTCTATCACTAGGACTGAATCCCTTGGGAATACAGTATCTATGGCCATTTTTACATCGTGCTGCTTGCCGTCCGAGATGGTAGCATAACTTGGTAGACCTGAATCGTAGTCCATTACTGCATGTAATTTGATGGCGCCTTTCTTAGTTCTGAACTTCGCCCAATCAAACAAGGATAGACACAAAGGAATAATACTAGAATCCATTATAAATACCTTCCGTTTTAGTCTGCGGGCATACATGCGCTTCCTAGCAAGACTAGGTTCAAGTTCATTCAGCAAGGCGAAATACAACTCCTCAAAAAAGGAAGCTTTCCTTTCCTTGTTGAGATAACTTAAAGAGGATTTGCACGGAGCTCTTTCTACTCCAAGGTGTGATAGGTTACCCGTAGCACTTCTTAAACCGTTAGAGATATCTCTAAGTGAATCTACTTTTGAAAGTTGCATGAAAAGCATCGAGACAAAGTGTGTCCATGTGTTGATACCTTTTGTGTATTTATCAGTCCCATGTTTGCTTACCAAACGATTAAAAACCTGCCTATCTACTAAGCGTAAAACTTGATTAAAAAGAGATACTTTTATAGTCGACATGGATCATGGTTTTGTGCACCCTAAGTTTAGGGAAAACCTCCATGTCTTTTTTATTTATCTTGGACACTTGTGACTTAATTTAGTAATTGATGCTACAAGATATATCAGACGGATTCAATTCATATTTTAAGATCTTTCCATTGATCGGAAGGTTCCACCTTAAGCGATATTTCTTTTTATCTGGTGTGATCAGTTTGGTCATTGGTCTACTTTTATTCTTCGGTATCTATAGTTTCTATGACGACCTAGGAGGATGGCTACAGAGCTTTTGGCGGTGGGATCTTGGTCGATCATACTTTGAGCGAGCGAGCAATTGGATAGCTGGAGGCATGATAAGCATCATAGCATTACTCAGCTATAAGTATCTCATCATGATACTCCTGTCACCGATACAGAGTATCATATCGAGCAGAGTAGAAGCAGGACTTAGTGGCTATGAGACCGATGAGCAAATGACGATGAGCTCGGTATTCAAGGATCTTTATCGAGGGTTGGGCATAACATTTAGAAATTTGACTAAAGAAATACTATTTACTATTTTGTTATTGATCATTAGTTTTATTCCCGCAGTGGCATTTATATCTGGTCCAGCGATATTACTAGTGCAAGCCTACTATGCTGGATTTGGTAATATGGATTATTACATGGAGCGGCATATGAATGTTAAGGATAGTGCCTCATTCGTAAAGCGATACAAGGGCTTAGCAATTGCTAATGGAGCGGTATTCTTGTTATTTCTTTTGATACCGATAGTAGGTCTGATCATAGCACCTACATTCGCTACTATAGCTAGTTCTATGGAAGTACATAAGCGAATCGAAGGTTTCTAAGCGGTAAACCGATACCCAATTCCCCTTACCGAATGGAAGAATTTAGGACTCCTTGGCTCTGGCTCAAATTGTCTACGTAAGGACATGATAAAATTATCAATAGTCCTAGTAGAAGGGTAAACATCATAGCCCCACACCGCCTGCAATATCTCTTGTCGAGATACCACTTCATTATTTCGTTCGAAGAAAAGCTTTAGCAATTTTGCCTCTTTCTTTGTCAGTGAAAATTTACCATCGACGCCGCTTGCTTCAAAAGTAATCAAGTTGACCTTGTTATCTCCAAACTCAAAGTAGTCGACTGTACTCACACTTCCAGAAGCACTGCGCTTGATCAATTTCTGAATTCTCAAGAGTAGCTCTTCGAATATGAATGGTTTAGTGAGATAGTCATCCGCTCCTTTCTTGAGTCCTTCTATACGATCATGACTTGTGTCCTTAGCAGATAGTATGATCATGGGGACCTTGAGGTTGTCCAGTCTTATCTGCTCACACACGGTCATGCCACTGATATCGGGTAGCATGACATCTAGGATGATCAGATCAAAGTGCTGCCCCTTACTCAGTAGCAAAGCCTCTTTCCCCTTATCAGTCACTACTACCTCAAATCCCTCTAGCTCCAGATTCAAGGAGATAACATCTGAGAGCGTTTTCTCATCTTCGAGTAGTAATATTCGCTCAGCCATTAAGTCGGTATTTTGATGTTAATGATCGTGCCCATAGGGACGTTATCTGAGATGGATAATTCATAACCGTGAGCATGTACGATCTGATCTGCTAAGTATAGTCCTAGACCTGTTCCTTTGGTCTTTCTGGTTTCTTCACTTCCTACTCTATAGAATTTTTCTGTGACCCGTTTTTTCTCAGGATCAGAAATGCCGGTTCCTTGATCCTGCACACTTATGACCAGCTGCTTGGCCTTGTCAAAAGCCCTCACTCTGATGGCATTTTGAGGAGGGCTATACTTGAGTGCATTCTCGATCAAGTTTTTCATGACTATTCTAAAAGCCTCATTGTCTACAGAAATATTTAAGCCTGTAGGTATTTCATTGATCACCTCATGTTCTGAGTACTGTATTTCTAACTTACTTGCTAGGTCACTTACCATGATTGCCAGGGGTATCTGCTCCTTATTGAGTTTTGGTTTGGTCTGTAGTCTTGAGGTTACCAGTAAATTTTCTACGATGTTCTCTAGTCGCTTGGTTTCTTCTAGAGCATTGTCTGATAAAGAGGTTATCTGTGCTTCTGAGAGTTTTCTTTTCTTGAAGGTGTCCAAGATCAGACCAATAGATGCAAGAGGAGTTTTGAGCTCGTGCGTAATAGAGAGTAGAAAATTGTTTTGTTGCTGACTCAGCGCATATTCTTTTTTAAATGTGCGGTAGATAAACCAGATACCTGCGATCAACATAATACCAAATACAAACGCCTCTCCATATATCATCCCACGTTGTCTCAAGAAATTACTATCCAGCGCGATGCCCTTTTGTACAATTATCTCCTTTTCAAGATCAGAATTTCTGATTTCTATATCTAGTAGTTCTTTTTTAGCTTCATAAGTTTCGGCATTCTTTTTATTCAATAATATAGTCCACCATCCCATAGATATCAGCATATAGCAGATCACTAGAATGGATAGGTACTGTATTCTTTTGCCTAGGATCATCTATGCGAAAACTATATCTAGACATTCGCACATCTTCGTAGCAGCCGTATCCAGTGCTTTTTTGGTATGTGCTGCTGATATGAATCCTACTTCATAACCCGAAGGACCGAGATAGATACCTCTATCTAGCAATTCTTTGTGTAGCACCTTGAACTTATCCATCGAGCCAGCATCTATTTGATCAGATGACCATATCCTGTCCTTAGAAAATGCTATCCAAAAAATAGATCCAATCGAAACCATAGTAAGCTCATAAGACTTCTCATCGGCATAGGACTGTATGCGATTGATAAATCCCTGAGTCTTCTCAGCTAGCCCTTCATAAAAGCCATCTTGTAGTAGTAGTGATAAGGAGGCGTGACCTGCTGCCATAGCCACTGGATTAGCCGAGAGCGTACCTGCTTGATAGACATTGCCAACAGGGGCTACATGATCCATAATTTCCTTCCTACCCCCAAAAGCGCCTACTGGGAATCCACCACCTATTATCTTACCAAAAGTTATCAGGTCTGGTGCTATGTGATAGTAGCCTGCCGCCCCTTCGAATCCGACTCTAAATCCAGATATGACTTCATCAAATATCAGTAGTGCATTATGCTTATCACATAATTGCTTTACCCATGAAAGGAAATTTGTATCCTGCAACAAGAGTCCATTATTCGCGGGTATAGGTTCCATGATCACACATGCAATGTCGTCGGAGTGCGCTTCCATGGTTTCTATCAGTTTCGCCAAGTCATTTAAGGGAACAACCAAGGTCTCGGCAGCGATCTCCTCAGGAATACCCGCAGAAGTCGATACGCCAAATGTGGCTAGCCCTGAGCCGGCCTTGACCAGTAGAGAATCTACGTGGCCATGATAGCATCCTTCGAATTTGATGATCTTCTTACGACCAGTATATCCTCTTGCCAATCTGATTGCAGACATCACCGCCTCGGTACCAGAACTTACGAATCTTATCGCGTCCACGTAACTATGATTATCTAGTATCAGTTTGCCGAGTTGATTGCCTAGTCTACTAGGTGTCCCAAAGCTGGTCCCATTCTCGATAGCTCCTATTGCCTTTGATTTGATATATGCCGAGTTATGCCCATGGATGAGCGGTCCCCAAGAACAACAGAAATCGATATATGTGTTATTATCTTCATCTGTTATATAACATCCATTACCGGTCTTTATGAATAGTGGAGGGCCGTATACTGATTTAAAGGCCCTTACTGGTGAATTTACACCTCCGGGGAAGTAGTTTTTTGCTTCTTCAAATAACTCTCCTGATCTTCTTCTTTCCATTGTTTTGACTTTATGAGGGCAAAAGTATTGTGATATTCAATAAGCAATGCATTTTTTATGATTATTTAAGATTTGTGTAGAGTTGGAACATTTTTTTCTATGTAATAAACTGTAAATTAGCACGCAGCTATGAAAAGTAACTTATCTGATATAGTATCTAAATATTTGTTTAGCTATGGGAATGTATCTATCCCTGGAATAGGAACATTTTCTATCACGGATAGTTCTTCAGGATTTAAGCTCGAAAACGATATTTTGACGCCTCCAACTCGTATGGTGGATTTCTCAGAAGATGTCACAGATGAGGATGGACTAGTAAAGTATCTTAAGAACGATAGAGGATGTTCGCGTAAGGAAGCAGAGAAGGCGATATCTGATTATAGCAAGGGATTTCTCAATGATCTACTAAACTATGGAGTTGCTAATATATCGGGCATAGGTCGACTGAGTAAATATGCAAGTGGGGAGATCGTATTTGACCCAGCTAAAGAATATTTGATCACTTCCAACTACATGCTTCCTGAGATCAACCTCACGCCGATAGATAACACAGGCGTGGTAAAGAATATAATTCCTGAGAAGATACCAGTTGTACCAGTTGCTGCTACAGCAGCTGCGCTAGCAGTACCTACAGTGGCGACTACGGCAACATTTTTGAGTGATACCCCAAAGCCAAAGTCTGAATCCAAACCTGCTGTCACTAAGCCTACAGTTAATAAAACAGTTACGCCTACTGCAGCACCAGCTCCAAAATTCAAATTAGATAAGGTTGCTGAGCCAGCTCCTAAGACTACGCCAGTAGTCAAGAAAGAGCCTGTTGTATCCAAACCTATCAAACAAACGCCTCCTCCAGTCGTATATGAGGAGGAACGATCTTTCCTTAGCGAATGGAAATGGCCAATACTCATAGGGTTGATCATGTTTTTGGGTTTAGTTTTAATAATCAGAACGTGTAATAAATATACTAGTGGAGAGGATATTAGTATCTCGAATCCACTTGCATCTAAAGCCACTGATGACAAAATAAAAGAAAAGTCAGCCGAGAGCCTAGAAGCTTATCTAGCAGACAAACCTAAACTCCAAAAATATGCACAGTACCTCACAAAGCAGATCGTAGATGAAGGGTGTGTCGTAGTCGTAGGATCCTACAAAAAATCGAGGAATGTCATCCGTATGAAAGATAAACTGATGAGAGCAGGTCTAGACCCATACACAGAGACTTATCAAGGTATGACGAGAGTAGGGGTAATATTCCCTTGTAAAGATCACGATCTCGTAGAGTATATTACTACACTGAGAAAATCTTTTGACAGAAGGGCATGGTACTTAAGTCCTAGGATGGATGTGCCGTATAAATAACAGCAAAATCAATTACATCCCAGATCTATAGTAGATTGGAGGTCATTGTTAGGAAAACAAAGCCCAGACAGTACTTCTTCTGGCTGATACCTTATCAAGTCTGGATCTCTAAGTGACTTTTCTAAGAATAATATAAGATCAGACCTTTCATCTTCCGTAAGATTCAGCGGTAAGAATTTCTCTGAAAGGAGCCTTTGTGGTATACTCACATTTTCGCTTAATGCATTTATCTTATAATCTACAGCCTCTTCCAGCGTCCTAGCACTACTACCATGAAAAAAGAAGGGTGCATCAGACAGGTTATACAAACCAGGGACTTTAAATTTATAATTGTCAGCCTTATTCAACGTGAAACCACCTCTGCCTAGATTTCTTCTATCATCTTCTGAGGTGTTGAAAGAGGGTATCTGGTGCATATCATTAACGCCTAACGCGTGGAACTCTAAGGAGCCAAGATTAGGCCTATAGTGACAATTGTTACATCTCGCTTTACCAAAGAATAGCACTGCACCTCTTTTTTCTTCTATACTCATGGCAAAGTCATCTCCTTTGAGCCATTCTTGTAAGGGAGCCTTATTACCTAAGATGGTCCTGATATATGCCGACAAAGCTAGTGAACCAGTCAAATGACCATAACGCTCAGATACTGGGAAATCAGAAAAAGCCTCATCAAATAATTCCGTATAACCAAGTTGGTCTAACAACTCTTTCTCAAAGCTTATCCTATGTGCCTTCACACCTTCCATATTTTGAGTCTCTATGCCTTCGAAGCCTAGCTCATTTAAGTGCGTATCTTCTCTTAGGTCCCACAAATCCTCAGTTCCTTCATTCACCTCAGTAGCTCCAAACTGTCCATTCCAAAATGTATTGGTTACATAAGCAACATTAACTAAGGTGAGTGGTCTTGCTCCTTGTGCATCTAGTTCTTCACCTCTATAGTCTCTGTTTTTTACTCTATTTTCACCATTCACACCGTATCCTAATCCGCCGTCTGCAATACCTTGTGCTCTACCCGGTCTAAACCCTGCTGAAGGTATGTGGCAGCTAGCGCATGAGTAGGTACCAAGACCGGATGGATATAAAGCATCCATAGCTAGTCCGGTATCAAAAAACAATAATTTACCGAGTTCCACCTTTTCTTTGGTTAGTATATTTTTTGGATCTTGAGGGATACTAGGAAGGTCATTTTCGTCAGCGAGGATATAATAATCCAACCTTCCATCTTCGGCCGTGCTCTTCATGAAGGCACGTAATTGATTGTCCACATCATTGGATGAAGGCATTCTATCTTTTGTGCATGAGCTTAATGAAAAAATGCTCAGAGCAACAACAGTAACTAATATAGTGTGGATTATCTTCATTTCTTACCTAAACCTTAGTAAAACAAGGACAAATATATTAAAAAAAATCGTAATATGTATTATGTAACCGAAGTAAAATAGCGTGTAGTTTGTTAGTACAAATTTATAAAAAATGGGATTTAGCCCTAATTTTTAACTATAATTTTTATGTTTCTAGTAGACAATTAGGGTTTATTCTTAACTGTCTAAAATTTGTAAATAAAAACCTAAATCATGATAATTTATGTTGAGATTATCTCTTAACATCAAATATACTTAGTGTCTCGATTTGATAGTTTAATAATAAGTTACTAACTAGTTAAAAAAAGTAAAAAATATGAAACCAACATTACTTGTACTAGCAGCTGGCATGGGCAGCAGATATGGAGGTCTAAAGCAGATGGACGCATTTGGACCTGGTGGAGAGACCATTATCGACTACTCTATATATGATGCTATCAATGCTGGGTTTGGGAAAGTAGTATTTATCATAAGAGAAAGCTTTAGAACAGATTTTGAAAATTTTTTTAAAGGAAAATTTGAGGATAAGATAGAGGTCGTATACGTTGCTCAAGATCTACACTATCTCCCTGATGGCTATAGTGTACCAGAGACCCGTGAGAAACCATGGGGTACAGGTCATGCAGTATGGGTCGCTAAGGATGTGATCAACGAACCTTTTGCAGTGATCAATGCAGATGACTATTATGGTCAAGAATCCTATTCAACTTTAATAGATTTTTTCAAGTCACTCCCAGAAGGAGAGCAAAATGTCTATTCCTTGATCGGTTATTACCTCAAGAATACACTTTCAGAGCATGGTACCGTGAACAGAGGCGTTTGTTCATCAGATAACGAAGGCAATCTTACCACCATAGAAGAGTGCACAAAGATCAAAAGAGAAAAAGATAATATAGTCAGATACCCGAGAACTGATGATTACCATGCATATCTTCCAGATGATACTTTAGTCTCTATGAATATGTTTGGATTTCTACCTTCCTACTTTGATTACTGTGAGGAGTACTTTAAGAAATTTCTAGATACTGATATCAACGTACCAAAGTCAGAATTCTATATTCCCACCTTATTAGATAAACTGATAGAAACTAAGAAGATAAAGGTCAAAGTATTGAGCTCTGATGCTAACTGGTTCGGAGTTACTTATCAAGACGATAAGCCTATCGTAATAGATAAACTTAATAAGTTGATCGAGGCTGGGGTCTACCCTAGAAAATTATGGTGATGCATACTTGAGAGAAAATAACTGAATGTAGCTGAACGATTATTTGATTTTTTGAATCCTACTGCTGACAATTATTACTGTGTTCAAGATTTATTAATCAAACCTATTCTTAATTGAGTAATTATAAGTAATGAAAATCATAGATCCTCCAGTAATAGTAGAAGAAACCTTTCCTGTGGAGCGCAAAGTACTGTGGAAAATAATCACAGAGTTAGATCACATGCACAATTGGTTTTTTGATAGTATCCCAGCTTTCGAGCCGGTCGTAGGTTTTGAGACTTCATTCATATTATCGACGGGACAGCGAGAGTTTGATCATGTGTGGATGATAGTTGAGGTCATCCCAGAGGTAAAGATCGTTTATGACTGGAGTTATACAGATTATCAAGGGCGTGGAGAAGTTAGTTTTGAACTGGTAAGTCTAGGAAGTCAAACTAAGCTTATACTATCTAATCTTACTAAAGAGGATTGGCAAGAAGATATTCCAGAATTTAGGCGAGAAAGCGCAGAAGGAGGATGGGATTACTTTATTAGGCAAAACCTTAAAAAGTATGTAGCAGAGCTAGATTTGCAGTGACATAGTACTGCTTACTTAACATAGGTTTTAGTTTTTTAAAGGTGGGGCTTAGACTATTAAAAATTGAAGCTAGCTTGATTCTATTTACAGCTTTATTTTTATTGATTTCCTTTTGTGAGTCTGTAGAATGAAATGTATTTTTAGTACCATTACAATTAATCAAATCGCCAATCGAATATGTACAAGCTGATATTTTCAATTTTACTTTTCACATGCACTTACACTCTTTCAATAGCACAGCACAGTGCTGATGCGCATAACTCGGAGAATCCGTTTTTGGGTGCGTGGACGCTAGATATAGAAGGAGGTAACGTAGGTTGGCTTAATGTACATGAAGATGAAGGGTATCTGGACGGGGAGATAATGTGGGAAGGAGGAAGTGTGCTTCCAGTTGGGCATATATACCTTGTTGATCCTAGCACCTTGGTAGTGACTCGCACCTTCGCAGTCAATCAGACTAATAAAGACGGCAGCGTCAGAAAACAAATATCTACCTATACCCTCAGATTGACCAAAGTGGGAGAGCACCTTGTTGGAGATTACTTAGGTCCGAGATGGGGTGGCGGAGGAGAAGTAGGTGCATCTTTTTTTGGGAGTAGAATGCCTGAGATGCCAGCAGCACCTGATCTCACTACGGTCAAATATGGCAAACCTATTACCCTATTCAATGGTAAGAATCTAGATGGCTGGAGTATCATCCACCCAAGTCATAAGAATGGATTCAAGGCAGTAAATGGAGAGCTTGTCAATGATCCGATACAACCAAAAGATGGTGATCATGTGTACTATGGTAATCTAAGGACTGATGCAGAATTCGAAGATTTTAATCTTAAGCTGGAGGTCAATGTGCCAGAAGGGAATAATAGCGGTGTATATCTAAAGGGTATGTATGAGATACAAGTATATGACTCCTATGGCAAAGACCTAGACTCCCATAATATGGGAGCATTGTATAGTCGTATTACACCGAGCACTGCAGCAGAGAAGCCAGGAGGGAGTTGGCAAAGTTTGGATATCACCCTTTGTGATAGGCATGTTACTGTATTGCTCAACGGTAAAAAGATCATAGATAATCAACCAGTGCTAGGTCCTACAGGAGGAGCAATAATCTCAGATGTATTAGCGCCTGGACCCATCTATTTGCAAGGAGATCACGGTAATGTGGCTTATCGCAAAATTGTGTTGACGCCGATTCTTTGAAAACTTATTTCAGGGTCGGGGCTGTTCTTTTAGTATTTTTTTTATCATGACTATCTGGCCTAGATGGTAGTATGCATGCTCTATCATTCCAGTCAAGTTGCGATAGTTAGAGCCATATTTTTCTTGCAAAAAAGGTGCAAATATTTTATCATCTGAAAGTTCTTCGATTAGCTCTGCAAGTCGCTCAGCATTGGACCAAAATTTTGATTTTAGCTCATCCCAATCTTCTGCAGAGTTTATATGTTGCATATCAAAACTGTATTTATCCTTGATATCCAAAACGCCGGACTCGTATACTTTGATAATCCCGCCCACGTAGTAATTTAAGTGGAATGCTAGTGCAGCAATTGTATTTAAAGAACCTACTTGTTTCGTAGCCAACTCCCAAGTGGTATTTTGGATTTCTGATCTTAGATTGGTGTTTGCTATCCATGTGCCACTCAGGTATACCTCTCTAAATTGGTCTGCAATAGCTTTCGATGATTTTTTCATTCTATGAATAATTACTTAACTTAAAATTAATATTAACATTTTGTATCATGAATACCAACGATGAACTATTGGATGATAGGATGGAAAATAATCCTTATTCAAATACAGTAGCCCACCGGCGATATGCAGGTTTTTGGATTAGAGTAGGAGCTGCCCTTATAGATGTGCTAGTCTTGTTGCCGATTATCGCAATAAACATTTATAACTCATTTGTGCTAAAGAGCCTAGTACTAGCGATACTTATGTTGTTGATCACTACTGTCTATAAACCAGCTATGGAATACCTTTATGGAGCGACAGTTGGGAAGATGGCGATGAAGATCAGGGTAGTGGGTACTGACTATGAATCCATAAGTTTATCTAGTGCTGTTTTACGATATTCTCCTTGGTTGCTTTCTAATATTCTTACACTTTTCACTACGATAATGATGTTTACGCATGAGGAATTTTATGATGTTACTGGTTTGATGGAGTTGGGGGTTATACAATCCGAGCTCGGATTTAGTTCCATTAGTACCATCTTAGGATTGCTTGTTTTTGTTTGCGCATTAGCCATCGTTTTTAACGATAAGAAGCAAGGGCTGCACGATATGATAGCTGGTACATACTGTATTGAGAAGTAGTTTTAAATCATTATTGAAATAAAACATCCATGATCAGGGAATCACTAAAAGTCTTGAAAGTCTGCGCGTAGCTCCTTTAGGAAATTAGGTAGCGGAGGTTATGAGACTTTCAAAAAAAAAGGGATCATCAATATGATGATCCCTTTACAACTTAATTCTTGGTTGTATTACTTAACCCCTAGTGCAAGAGGCACATAAGTGTTTTCCCATAGGAAGCCGATCTCAGCAGAAGTATCTGTGATGCTATCAATAGCGATCATGAAAGTTTCCACAGTTTCAGACATAGGAAATGGAGCAGTTTCTACTGCTAAAGTAGGTGTCTGACCTCTATATGATCCCCAGCCACTTTCTCCAAAAGTATGGAAGTGTACTGTCCATTTTTTCATCTCAGGGACAGTAGTGATCGCATATGTACCTGCCTTCAATGCCTTACCTTGGATAGTTACATCATCACTGAATGTTATCTTGGTTGCACTATTAGCGCCAGTCCTCCATTCCTTCCCAAATGGTACCAAGCCATCTTTTGTGAACACTTTTCTACCCTTGATTCCCGGTCTTGAATACTCTATGGTGACCTCTGTTAAGCCTACAGTCTGCTTAAGCATAGAAGCTGGTGATGGAGCCTTCTTTGTTTGAGCTTGAGCGAAAGTACACACAAGTAATGCAATACTTAATACTAGTAATTTTTTCATTTAAATTGTTTTTGAAATTTATAATTCACTGTTAATACTTCTTGAACGTAATAGAGTGTTATATGTTCTAAAATACATATTGGTTTTTTACAATTCATTCATAACTATGTCGGGGTCGTCGAGGATTGTTTTAGTGAGTAGATAATGCTCTGTTTCTCTGTAGTTTTTCTTGACTACTTTACCATCTTCAAAATAAAACACCTCAGAATCAGGTAAGGACATGATAATAGGAGAGTGGGTCGCGATAATAAAATGGGAGCCAGTTTTTTTTACTTTTTCTTTGATAAGGGCCAATAGACTCAGTTGCCTGGTGGGGGATAGTGCTGCTTCTGGTTCGTCTATCAGATAAAGACCTTTAGCGGTGATTCGAGAAGTAAAGAATTTTAAAAATCCCTCCCCATGCGACATGGCCTCTAAGTCTTCCGTGTACCGTCGGATGAGATTATTCTTTTCTCCTTCGATAGCTCCTAGGGTTAATTTGATGTCGCCTCCAGTCCAAGATTCTTTGACCTCCTCTATCTCTTTTTGTAATGCTGCTATTTCGTTTTTTATATGCCTCGCAAAGCCTATGAAATCCTCCGCCCTTACGAAAAAACCATGTCGTGTTTTCTCGGCAAACTTCATGTAAAGATAATTAGCCAGTTCATTAGCTGCGGCGAGTGAGCTATCATCTTCTATTCGATGACTACCTGCTAAGGGTACTTCTGCATATGCAGCCATCGCCTCTAGTATCGTAGACTTACCACTGCCATTCTCACCAACGAAGAAGCTCACATTTTTTTCGAAGATCAATTCTTCGAAATTTTTTATCAGTGGAAGGTTCCATGGGAAGTCGTCAAGACCTTCTTCTGGATAGTTTCTTATTCTGAGATTAGTAACGATCATCGAATGCTATTATCTAGTAAAGATAGAATAACAACCAATGAGTTGGTTCTTTGCTCTAGTTTAAAGTAGCTAGTATGCTGAGGATATTTTTGGAAGCAGGAAGGATGGGTACAAAATATAGAATATAATAACAGTAGTGATAATTAGATTTATGGTATCAAATAATAAAAGCCATCCGAAAGAATGGCTTTTAAAAAATACTCAACTTAAAATTCCGTGTTCTAAAATGCTTTCACTAGGGATGAATGAATGATCTTGTTATCCGCAGATTGCATTTTTATGTTTATAGTATAGTTACCTTTCTCGAAGTCTAGAAGATCGATATTCAATATCTTAGTTCCGACTGGCATTAGGAATTCTAACTCTCCTTTCTCATTAAGGATCTCTATGAATGCTATGTTACTTTTAGCATCGATCTTTATTATCTTATTTATTCCGTTGTATGATACGCTGTTAAATACTTTGCTGTCACGTGAGTTGTCAAGAGAAAACATAACATTACTTTCATTGATCAATGTTGCTTCTTCAATGTTTGGGATTGGATTGGTATTAGCCGCTAGTGTATTGATAGTGCCTAGTATTGCTAATATTAAAATGATTGATTTTAGTAAATTTCTCATAACACCCCTGTTTTTGATTTTAATAATTCTGATGAAATATTATTAGTCATCAGTTACGATAAGGAGATGCCGAAATGAATGGTGTTCCCTGTCCATTTTGCTCTACATAGTGCTATACAGGGTACTACATGCGCACTACAGATCAAGATAATTGCCTGCGGTTAGACAGCTAGTTTACATTTGTAGTAAGGAATAGATAGGGTCTTGAGGACCATATTTATTTACTAATCTCCAGGAAGGACCTTACTCTAGTTATAGCATTCTCCCTCACATTATTATAGTAGAAGTTATAATCAGCAATATGATAATTCTTATTTCTAAAAAAGATGCTTCCGAAAAACTTTGGTTTGCTAGCCCATAATATACCCTTTGCGGCTACTACTTGCGCGGAAGTAAGTTGTTTTTTGACCTTGTTAAAATTTCTTAGCACACCCCCAGTGTTGAGTTCTTTAGAAGCTCGCTCTTCGGTTGTCCGCCAAGTCAGTGGATTAGTTACGGCAATATTAGGTGATACGGTAGATTTTGGATCATGACCTTCTTTGAATGTTCGCCATGAGCAGAAACAACCAGTCTGCTCTGCTGATTCGCAGATAGGAATATTCTGATATTGATCCTTTGCTACGGGTATGCCCACCAGATAAGCAGCTACTAACTGCTCTTGCAGTGGCCTACCATCAAAATAATCTTTTATAAGCCTTATGCCATGAGTCGTACCTTGGCTATGTGCTGCGATGATTATCGGACGCCCCTCATTATAGTTTTCTAAATAATATTCGAATGCTTGCTTCAAATCTTCATATGCTAGATCAAATACTTTTTTGGCCATTGCCTTATCTTTTTCAAAATAGGTATTTAGATGTGCTTGTCTGTAGCGAGGAGCATACACCTTGCCCGCTCCATTGAAGATGCTTGCTTGGAATTTGATAGTCGATTCATCTACACGTTTATTAAAAGAGGCATCGTCTACCGGTGCATTCCATTGGTCATCACCTTTTTCTCCGACGTAGATGGTCGGATACATAAAGAAGACATCGACCTGGGCAGTAGATTGATTATCTGTCAAGCCTGGAGGAGTGTTATCAGCCATGTCAGACATAGTAGGTAGTGCGCTCCAATATTTTTGGTCACTGTAGTTAGGTGGGCTAGGGGTCTTATTGCTACTAAAGGTCCCTGTAGGGGATAGGTAGGTTTTAGAACAACTGGAAAGGAGTAATCCAGAAAATAGGAGTATAGAATATAAAAGATATTTTAGTCTCAAAGGTTTGATTTTAAATTCAGAAGGCAAGCTACTACAGATCATAGAAATCCTCAAACTTGACTATGTTATTTATTATGATAGTTGATTTGGACTTTGATATAATTCTAAGTTCTGGTAAAGCGAATAATATGACCTATTTCTATTGTTGTTTCTTTGGTTAGTTTTTAATACTTTGTTTCTTTAATGAGGTAATCCTCACAGGAATCAAACAGTTGAATGTGGGTATTCCTGCTAATAAATTAACAATCTCGCTTTATGAAAAGTCATTGCCTAGCACTTGCTATAATTTTAATCTTTCCTCTGAGCTTGCTCTCTCAATACGAGTTTACACCTGAGGTACAAGTAGCCTGCTCAGCAGTAAAGAGTCAAGGTAATACAGGTACCTGCTGGAGTTTTTCTACTATCTCGTTCTTAGAATCAGAGCTGATGAGAATAAATAAACAGCCGCAAGATCTTTCAGAAATGTTCATAGTAAGAAATACCTATAAAGACAAAGCTCAGAACTATATCCTAAGACAAGGGAAAGCCAACTATTCAGAAGGGAGTTTGTCTCATGACGTGATGCGTGCATACAAAAAACATGGTATTGTACCAGAGTATATTTATTCTGGGAAAATGCATCAGGACTCAGCACACGATCATCGAATGTTAGTGCGAAGCACAAAACAAATGCTAGATGGATGGATAAAGAATAAGGAAGGGATAGATAAGTGGCGAGAGACATATGAGTCTGCATTGAATGATCATCTGGGAGAGGTGCAGGACGAGTTTGTGTTTTTGGACAAGCAGTATACGCCTAAGAGTTATGCTGAATCGTTAGGTATCAATCCTGATGATTATCTTACTTTCTCATCTTATACTCATCATCCTTTCTATGAATCCTTCATATTAGAAATTCCAGATAATTATTCTAATGGCTCTTATATTAATATTCCTATGGAAGAAATGATGGAGGTAATTGATAGTGCTCTGCAGTCTGGATATACGATTGCCTGGGATGGGGATGTGAGTGAGAAGAGTTTCTCAGCGAGAAGTGGTATAGCTATACTACCTACCGACGTTAAACGAGAAGATCTATTCGATGAGCCTGGAGAAGAACTAAGCGTGACCCAAGCACTTCGTCAAGAAACTTTTGAAAACTATAGTACCACCGATGATCATCTAATGCATATCGTAGGTATAGCAAAAGATCAAAAGGGAACGAAATACTACATTACCAAAAACTCATGGGGAGAGATAAGCGACTTCAAAGGCTACCTAATGATGTCCGAGGCTTTTGTAAAGCTAAAAACGGTTGGAATAATGGTGCATAAGGAAAGTGTACCTGATGGGGTAGTTGAGAAGTTTAGCATTGGGAATTGAGATTTTCTTAAATATTTATATCAAATCAAATCAAATCAAATTTCATTTTGATTAATTGCGTAGTCAAGAATTTCTTATCAAAGTCGAGGTATGAGCCGATGATCTCAAACAACTATAATAAGTGACGTTTTTTTTAGTAAATCTATTCATTAGCTTACTAGAATGTAAATCAAAGGGTCTTTGACATATTTGGATAAAGCCGAACATCATCTCAGGCCATTGACATCGTACTTAGACACAAATTCCCAGATCAACTCATTAGTATTACGTCCTTCATAATTGATGTCAAACCAGACATGCCCACCTTCATTGATCTTATAGTGTTCTACAGACACATTATTATCTCCTTGGTCATAAAGAAAATGTTCTATTGTAGTTCCATTATCTACTAGAGTATTGACAATAGGCGTCTCTATCGTATTATTAAAATTGGTCCAAAAATTAATAACGGATTCGACAGAACTGAAATTAGAATTGCCTTCATATGGAAGTAGGAAGTCTGACGTGCCATGTAAATTAATAACTGGGATGGGATGGGTCGGCGCGCAGTCTATGTCCAACATTGCGCCAGACACTGACCCTACTGCAGCTATCAGATCACCACTTTGGCAAGCCAAAGTATAGCTGAACATAGCTCCATTTGAGTAACCACAGCTGTAGATTCTATCTCTATCTATTTTGTAATCAGCGTCAAGTTTACTCAACAAGACATCTATAAAACCTAAGTCGTCAGCATCACTTTTGTTATCCGGGCCATCTAGTGCGGCATTCCAGTGTGTAAGCCCTTGCAGAAGAGAACCTTGCGGATAGACCAAAATGAATTGCTCGGATTCGGCGAGTGGTCTCATATCAGCATATTCTAAATGATCAATTGCATAACCGGTAAATCCATGAAAGTTAAACATTAGAGGTACATCTATACTTGCATCATATGAATCAGGAATGTATAAATAATATTCTCTAGTCAAGCCGTCATGCTCAAGAGTCTGAATACCTTGTACGGTCTCGAAGTCCTTATCATCTGTACTCGAGTCATCACTGCATCCAATAGACAATGTAACTAAGGTGATAATTAGTAATAAATATTTAGGGAACATTTTTGATAATTAGGTAGCCCAAACTTACAACTTAAACAAACAGGTTATTGATCATAAAGATTAAAGCATTGTTAATTTGATGCGTATCTATTATCTTAGAGAGTATGATGAAATACCCAAGCTTATTTGTTATGAGTACTTTTTGTTTGTTATTATTTGGTCAGTGTAAAACAGATAGCTCAAAATTGAAACAGCTAGATGAAGACAAATTCATAGAGCTCGCAATGACAGATAAATTTCCTGATCCTGAAGAATTAACAATTCGAGATGTAAATGGAAATATCATCAGCACCGATTCTTTAGTTAGTATGCAGTCAACCAGAAATTATTTTGTAGACTTTTTAGTCGATGATAATAATAATATCAAATCAGGAGTGATAAGGCCTATTACGGATGCAGATAAAAAGTTGATTGAGAGATTAAATACCAAAATGAATGAAGGACCACCCTTGTCGGAAGTCCAAGTAGATTGTAGTAAGTTGGATTCTATATTAGCAGAAGTTGAGCGATTAGATCAGGCAGTGCGATCAGGCGCTGAGGTTTCTGAGGGTATGTATAACGTGGATCAGCGAAATTTAGAGATTGTCATGAGTATCCATGCTAACTGCGGAATGCCAACTTCAGCTAAACAAGTATATTCGATGTGGCTTGTTATCCAGCATGCTTCCGCTAAATATCGAAAACTGCTTTTACCAGATTTTAAAACATCAGCGGCCAATGGCCTCCTTAAAAAATCATCAATAGCCCTAATGGAAGATAGGGTGTTAATGGATGATGGACAACCGCAAATCTATGGGAGTCAGGTTACAAAGCAAGGTGGATCAGATTGGGAATTGCATGACCTCATAGATCCTGAAACAGTAGATCGTCGGAGAGCTGAGATAGGACTTGGGCCACTTAAGGAATATTTGGAGCGATTTGATGTTGAGTTTAATGTAGTACAGAAATAAATAATTCTCATAATTGTATTCACTCTTCGTCAGCTGCTTGCCATGCATACATCCAATTCTAATATAGGGGATATGACAGTTGATGTTTAGACGGAAAGTATAAACGGATAATGAGAAAGCCGTAATAACTATAGAAGTGATAAAGAAAAATATTGGTATTTATTTGACCATATGGCCTGATAATTCTTTCGATTAAAAAAATGGAATATCATAAAGGCGGTCAAGTATTTGTGATGTAAATACGACTGATACCTTTCCAACTATCCAATTTAAAATGGGTCTACACTCTCTTTTCTTTTTTTTCTGGTTTTGAGAATGGGATTAATGGCATCCTTGATGATTTCTGTTAGAGTTGTTAGTAGTTGTTTCTTTACAAAGTTTTTGTGGGTCACTAAGCCTACGATTCTAGTGGGTACAGGTTGAGAAATATTGAAAACCCTTTTTTCATCTATTTGTTTATTGTTTATCATTGCCAGTCTCGGGAGGAGCGTAACGCCTTTATTCATTTTGACCATTTCTATCAGAGTGAATATACTTCCACAGCTATAGACTAGATTGCCATTAATTTTTTTCTGTTGTCTCAGCTCACATATTTTACCAACTTGATTTCTCATGCAATGTCCTTCTTCCAGCAGCCAGAGTCTATCAATATCAATATCCGTTACCGAATAATTTTTAGAGCTCAGATTTCTACCATAATCGTAGATCAAAAAATCTTCCTCATACAAAGGATACTCCACTAACTCTTTATTATCCAGTGGTATAGAAACGATTCCGATGTCGATATTACCAGCGATAATTTCTGATACGATGTTTTCTGTGGTTAATTCGTGAATGGAGAAATTTACTTTTCCATACTTATTGGATATCTGATTAAGAATACGCGGGTATAAGTAAGGTGCAACAGTAGGTATGCAAGCTAGATTGAGTTCACCTATTTCGATATCGTTGAGATCATAGATCGTTTCGTCGAACAATTGAAACTCTCGAGAAATACTTTGTAAAGACTTAATGATAGTTTCACCTTGTGAGGTAATACTTAGAGGCCTTGTCTTCCGATTGAATATCTCAACACCTATCTGGTCTTCGAATTTTGCGATCATAGCACTCAGGGTAGATTGAGTGATAAAACAAGCTTCTGCTGCAAGCCTAAAATTCTTGAGCTTCCCTAAGGCTAGGATATATTCTATTTGACTTCTAGTCATTTGATTAATATTGATGTTATCGATGAATGTATTGATTTATTCGTTTTTATCAATGAGTAGAGATGATTATTTTCGCAATAATATTTTCTAACAAAACATGTAAACTATGGAACATAATAGCAATGGAGAAGGCAAGTGCCCTTTCAGCAGTGGCATCATGAAGAAAAGCGCTGGTGGAGGTACGTCTAATAGAGACTGGTGGCCTAATCAGTTAAAGCTTAACGTATTAAGACAACACTCATCATTAGCAGACCCGATGGATGAGGATTTTGATTATGCTAAAGAGTTTGCATCGTTGGATTATGATGCATTAAAGAAAGACCTCGAAGAGTTAATGACCTCATCGCAAGAGTGGTGGCCAGCCGATTATGGGCACTATGGTCCTTTCTTTATCAGGATGACTTGGCATAGTGCTGGGACTTACAGAGTAGCAGATGGTCGAGGTGGTGGTGGCTCAGGTTCACAGCGATTTGCCCCTCTTAATAGCTGGCCAGACAACACTAACCTTGATAAAGCGAGATTATTACTATGGCCAATTAAGCAAAAGTATGGGAAGAAGATATCCTGGGCAGATCTGATGATTCTTACGGGTAACGTTGCACTTGAGTCCATGGGTTTCAAGACGTTTGGATTCGGAGGTGGTCGAGTAGATATATGGCAGCCAGAAGAAGATGTGTATTGGGGTGGTGAGACAGAGTGGCTTGGCGATAAGCGATACTCTGGTGATAGAGAATTAGAGAATCCACTAGCAGCAGTGCAGATGGGATTGATATACGTAAACCCAGAAGGACCTAATGGGAATCCTGACCCGCTAGCAGCAGCAAGAGATATCAGAGAAACTTTTGGTAGAATGGCTATGAATGATGAGGAGACTGTTGCGCTTATTGCAGGAGGACATACATTTGGAAAAACGCACGGAGCCGCAGATCCAGAGAAGTATATGGAGCGTGAGCCTGCAGCAGCTGGAATAGGTGAGCTGGGTCTTGGTTGGAAAAATAATTTTGAGAGTGGAGTAGGAGAACATACTATTACAAGTGGGCTAGAAGGTGCATGGACTACCACACCGACGAAGTGGAGTAATAATTATTTTGAGAATCTATTCGGATTTGAGTGGGAGTTGACTAAGAGTCCAGCAGGGGCACATCAATGGACACCGAAGGATAATGGTGGAGCAGGTACGGTGCCTGATGCGCATAATCCTTCTAAGAGTCATGCACCATTTATGCTAACGACAGATCTTGCGCTGAGAGTAGACCCAGCATACGAAAAAATATCAAGGGCATTTTATGAGAATCCTGATGCCTTTGCAGATGCGTTTGCGAGAGCATGGTTTAAGTTGACACATAGGGATATGGGCCCAAAGGCGTTGTATCTAGGTCCAGAGGTGCCTGCTCAGGAGTTGATCTGGCAAGACCCGATTCCTGCAGCTACAGATGGTTTAATAGACGCAGATGATGTGAGCGGATTAAAAGACAAGATCAAAGCAGCAGGTCTTACAACGTCACAATTAGTATCTACTGCTTGGGCGTCAGCATCTACGTTTAGAGGTTCTGATAAGCGAGGAGGAGCTAATGGTGCGAGAGTTAGGTTGGCACCACAAAAATATTGGGAAGTAAATAATCCATCGCAGTTGTCTACAGTCATAGACAGTTTGGAGAAAATACAGCAGGAGTTTAACAGTGGATTCGTAGGAGCTAAATCAGTGTCGCTTGCAGACATGATCGTCTTAGCTGGTTGTGTAGGGATAGAGCAAGCTGCTCACGCAGCAGGTACTGATGTCAGTGTGCCATTCACACCAGGACGTCAGGATGCTACCGCAGAGCATACGGACGTAGAGTCGTTCTCTTATCTAGAGCCTATAGCAGACGGATTTAGGAATTATCTAAAGACTAAGTACACGACTTCTGCAGAAGAACTATTGGTAGATAAGGCTCAGCTAATGTCGCTGACAGTGCCAGAGATGGGTGTCTTACTAGGAGGAATGCGCGTGCTCGGGACTAATTATGATGGATCAGCACACGGAGTATTTACCGATAAAGTTGGCTCTTTGACTAATGACTTCTTTGTCAACTTGTTGGACTTAGGGACTAAGTGGGCAGCTACATCTGATGACCAAGATATATTCGAAGGAAAAGATCGTAAAACGGGAGCAGTGAAGTGGACAGGTACCAGAGTAGATCTGATATTTGGGTCCAACTCAGAACTCAGAGCGATCGCAGAGGTATACGGATGTCACGATTCTAAAGATAAGTTTATCAAGGATTTTGTGTCTGCATGGACAAAGGTTATGAACTTAGATCGATTTGATATCTCAACAGAAACAGGTGCTTAAACCGAAAGGTCAGAGCAAAGTAAATATGGGAGCATCTCAAGTAGAGATGCTCCTTTTTTGTTTTAGGGTTTTACTTTAGGCTTTCGATGTCTACACTGGTTAAGTTTTTTACCTGCGCTGTTATCTTTTCAATTGGCCAGTCCCACCATTTCATATCAAGGAGCTGCTTTGTTTTTTCTGGTGAGAATCGCTTTCTGATCTCTTTTGCAGGATTTCCTCCTATGATGGTATACGGTGCTACATCGCTTGTCACTATCGACTTGGTAGCGATGATCGCACCATCTCCAATGGTCACTCCGGGCATGATGGTGACGCCATAACCTATCCAAACATCGTTGCCGATAGTAGTGTTCCCTTTGTTGGGATATGTCTTACCATCCATCGCTTCTGCCCAATCACCACCGAATATCGCAAAGGGATAAGTAGAAATAGATTCACTCAGATGACTCGCACCATTCATGATGAATGTTACGTCAGATGCGATCATGCAGAATTTTCCGATGATCAACTTGTCACCCGTAAAGTCAAATAAGTACTTCACATTCTTTTCGAAGTTTTCTACATTTTCGAAGTCGTCATAGTATGTGTAGTCACCGACGATTATGTTTGGGTTCTTCACTATATTCTTCAGGAAGCAAAGTCGATCATAATGCTCAAGTGGGAATGCAGTATGCTTATCAGGGATGTTCATGGTTTGATTTAAATTAAGTTTGGATACTTTAAACGTAATTAATTTCGACTGGTGCATTGACTAATTTATAAGCTATATCTAATACCGATGCATTGATGAATTTAGTATTAGAGATGTCTTTTGAGCCATATGCCTCATGAATATGTCCGAACACATGGATCTTGGGCTTGACTATTTCGAGCCTTTCTCGCAGTTCTTCGCAGCCGACCTTTTGTCCACTTACTGTCTTATCTAGGATACCATGAGGTGGTCCATGGGTTATCAGGATATCAGTGTTATGAGGTATTAGGTCCCAGTGCTTCTTTATTTCTTCTCCTCTTTCTCTGTTAAAAGCCCAATCATAAAACCATGGTTGCACCGGTGAACCCCAGATATTAATACCATTGATCGTGATGCCAGAGTCATTGAGATAGATCACATCCTCTGGAATTATTTCTTCCAATTCATACTCAGATACACGTTCTAAGTATAAGTCATGATTACCAGCTATGAATATTTTATGTGTAAAATTCAATTCCTGAAACCAATCGATAAAATCTTCTACTTCCTCTCGTCTCCCTCTGTTAGATATGTCACCGCCATGGATGATCATGTCACCTTCTAGTATTTCGAGTTGTTCGTGTAGTCCGTGGGTATCAGAGATGAAAACTATTTTCAAGGCTTACTTTATGGGGTTAAATTTTACGATTTTCTTTGAATCTTACTTGGGTATTTATATTTAGATGGAGGAAGTATACAATTAAATTTTATAATCGCAATACTTATTAGTATGATAATTTAATTCGATAAGATGCTGTATAAATTAGTAGTTGTATGACAAAATGAATTTTATTTTGAAACCACCAATCATTATAGGATACCTGCGCCGTTGGTGGCATCCTTGCCGCCAACTTGTATTTTTGACTTTTTAGCAAGGTCACACTATAAAACTCAAATCATTTTCTGCTGGTATGGATGGCAACAATGGCACGAATGATAATTGATAATTTCTTGCTCTTAAAACCTGACCGGAGATATTAACTTTGTAAAATAAGAAAATTAAAGACCCCTGCATTTTGTCATAGACCCTAATTCATGTTAATAGCGTTGCTCTCTAAGCTTTAACTATCTTTGCAGTAGATTCTTATTCCCATCCCGAATTAGTCAAACTTTGACGAACTAGGTTTTGAAATTAGACAGTTTTGTATCACGATTTGGATTGAATAACTTAATTCAATAAATAGAAGAAGTATGCTTGAAATATTAAGAAATTGGATTGTTGATCAGGGCTTAGAATTAACTGTGGCAGATATTTTATCTCGTGGATTGATACTTGTGCTGATCTTAATATTAAGCTTTGTTGCTTATTTCGTAGCGAAGCATTTTATCTTAAAAGGAGTTGCTGCGATCATAAGTAGGACTGCAACGCAATGGGATGATATGCTTCTAAAGAAGAAAGTATTTAGTCGCATCGCTTATTTAGCACCTGCCATTGTTATCTATCTACTTATATCGATTCCTTTTGCTGGTTATGATTGGCTAGTCACTTTGATCAATGGGGTTGCCCTTATCTATATGATCGTGATGGTTATGCTAGCCCTTGATGCATTGTTAAATGCTTTTTTGGCTATTTATAATACTTATGAAGTTTCTAATAGGATACCAATAAAAGGATTTATCCAAGTCTTTAAGATCATCATCTATTTTGCCAGCGCTATTTTTATCATTTCTATTTTACTCGATAAAACGCCTTTTTATTTATTCAGTAGTCTAGGTGCGCTTACAGCAGTATTAATGTTTATTTTCAAGGATTCTATTTTGGGTTTTATTGCTGGTATCCAGCTATCAGCTAATCGGATGGTGGCCTATGGTGACTGGATAGAGATGCCCAAGTACGGAGCTGACGGGGAGATCATAGATATAGCACTTACCACAGTCAAAGTTCAAAATTGGGATAAGACCATTACTACGATTCCTACCTATGCACTCATCTCTGAGTCTTTTAAAAACTGGCGAGGGATGTCCGAGTCGGAAGGTCGAAGGATTAAGCGATCGATAAGTATTGATATGAATACCGTGAAATTCTGCACAGAAGAAATGATTGATAGATTTAGTAAGATCCAATATATCTCTAAGTACATAGCAGACAAGAAAGCAGAAATACTCGAAACTAATAAGCTATCTGAAGTAGATACGTCTAATCCGGTGAATGGTGTTCGTATGACCAACATCGGTACTTTCAGGGCCTACATACAAGCTTATCTTTTTAACAATCCGATGATCAATAAGGAGATGACATTTTTGACGAGACAATTAGCTCCCACAGAGCATGGATTGCCGATCGAGATCTATGTGTTTAGTAAGGATAAGGTCTGGGCAAATTATGAAGATATACAAGCAGATATCTTTGATCATATTTTGGCTGTGGTTCCTGAGTTTGATCTCAGGGTTTTTCAAGACCCTACAGGGACAGATTTTAGTAAATTGGCTAGTTGATATAACGGTTATTGGATTAGTAGTTATCATTAGTAGCCTATCAAAAAAATACTAGGATTCTTAGCTTACTATTTTTAAAGGCCGGCACAGCTACCACTGTTCAAACCATTCCTACAAAAAAAACTAAAATATAAACTGGGATGTAACTCCTATAGCCAACTGATTGCTGGTGGTAATCCCCATAATTGAAGCACGCATCTTTCTGTAGTTTCAAGAATAGTTCTGCTACTCCAGTTTATTCATTGTGCGCATTTGGATATCCATAATGCCCAGAAGTAATTTAAAATCGTACACCTACTGTCCGAAATCGAACAACATATATTTATGTATAATATGTAAAATACTGATTATCAGATTATAATCCTTTGGCACAGCGCTTGGCAACATTATAGTAAATCATAATGTAACCATGGACAGAGAGATATCTAGATCGGAACAATCGGCAGGAAGGCTCAAGAGATTTATCCTTCCAATTATCATCTTATTGCTACTAGGTGGTGCTTATTACTTCATGAGGTCTAAGCTTAAGAAATCGGGTAAATCATCAGATTTTCATATCGTTAAAGTAGAACAAGGAAACATCAGATCTACACTGAGTGCTGCTGGAGTGGTGATAGCTTCTTCTGAGCGAGTCATCAATTCTCCGGTTTCTACGGAGATACAGGCCGTGCTATTATCTACAGGAGCGGAGGTCGGTAAAGGTGATCTCATCCTAAAATTAGATCAAGAGTTTACTGGCCTCGCGTATGAGAGTCTAGCTGATGAGCTATCACTGAGGAGAAACAATATCGACAAGTTAAAACTACAATATGACAAAGACCTGAGGGATATAGACTATCAAGATCAGATAAAAGCACTCCAACTTAGTGAGCTAAAAGCGCAGCTGGGTGATAAAGAGCGATTACTCAAGATAGGCGGCGCTACAGCAGAAGAAGTAGAAGGAGCAAAGCTACAATTGAAGATAGCAGAGATAGAGAAGAAAGTGTTAGAGAATGAACTACAGTTCAAAAGAGAAGTCAACACCACGGATAAGAAAAATCTGCAATTAGAGTACGACATCCAACAAAAGAAACTCAAACAACTAGGACGTAAACTAAAAGAAACACAGGTGCGATCTCCGAGTGCGGGTGTGATCACTTGGATCAATGAAGACATAGGTAAAACCGTGACTGAAGGAGAACCACTCGTGAAGATCGCTAATCTTGATCGATTTGAGATAGAAGCTACTACCTCTGACCGTAATAGCAAGGAACTGCAGATAGGCCTCCCAGTAGAGGTCAGGATCAATAAAGAAAAGATGATGGGCCAGATCACTAGAATACTTCCTGAGATCGTGAATAATACAGTCAAATTCTACGTAGAGCTAGACGATGATGATCACACCGCACTAAGACCAAATCTAAGGACGGAGATATATGTGATCTCAGGGGAGAAGGAAAATGTACTTCGTGCTAAGCGAGGAGCAGCACTTAATGGCCCTCCCTCACAATATATCTATAAGGTATCTGGTAACACAGCATCTAAAGTGAGAATAACAAAAGGTCTTGTCAGCTCTGATCACTTTGAGATCGTCGATGGATTAGTTGAAGGAGATAGGATCATCATTTCTGAAACTGAGTCGTTTGATCACATGGAAAATTTTGAAATCTCTAAGGATAAATAAGCAATGAGAGAAATGAAAAGTAAATTATTATATACGATCTACATTCTCTTCTTCGTGATCATGGGCTTGACCGCGGTCACCGCGCAGAGTTCTATTGATCTGGATGAAGTCTTGTCTCTAGTGTTAGAAGACAGCTATGTAGTTACAGCCGCAAAAAACCAAAAAGAGATCGCTCAGGCGACTTATGATTTTTATAGATCTCAACTCAAACCCACTGTAAGTCTTAGAGCTAGTCTTCCTAACTACTCTAAGACTTTTTCTCCTATTGTACAGCCTGATGGTACGGTTTCATTTACCTCTATCCAGCAGGCTAATAGTTCACTGTCATTATTTGCTACCCAGGTGTTGCCAGCTACTGGTGGTACGTTGTTCCTTAATAGTGACATACAGCGTTTCGATGATTTCTCTCTAGATACAAAACAGTTTAATGGCAACCCGATAAGGCTAGGGATCAATCAACCACTTTTCGGATTTAATCCATGGAAGTACCAAAAAAACATCCAAACATTACTCAAGGAAGAATCGCTACTAGATTATAATATCAGGATAGAAGAGTCCTTGGGATTAGCTACTGACCAGTACTTTAATATCCTAATCGCTAAGCAGAATCTAGAGATTGCCAAAACGAATGAGCTAGTCAATGAAAAACTACTAGCGATAACAGAAGAACGACTGATCCTAGGTAAGGTGAGTAGAGACGAGAAACTACAATTAGAGATCGAACTTAACAATGCAAAGCTTTCTGTATCTCAAGCAGGATTTGAGGTAGAACAATCGATTGCAAGTCTTTATACGTATCTCAGTAAGACTATTCCTAGTGATGATACGGTGTTTGATGTGCCGGATATATTAGCGGATAGGGTGCTCGATATAGAGTCACTGTTGCAAGAGTCTAAGACTAATAGACCGGAGATCATTGCATACCAAAGAGAAAGAGACCAAGCCCAAATGGATCTTGCAGAAGCAAAAGCAGATTTTGGGATACAAGCAAATCTACAAGCATCCATAGGACTTGCAAGAGGCGCTCGAGAATTTAAGGAAGTGTACACTGATCCATTTAATGAGCAGCAATTTAATATTTCTCTACAAGTACCCATACTTGACTGGGGTAGGAGAAAGTCTGCGATGAAGCAAATAGAAATAAGAGAGAAAGATATCGTGGCTAACTACGAACAGCAATTCTTAGAGTTAGAAAACAGTATCCGCCAGAGAGGGTATTTATTCACCAGGCTGCAGTCGGAGATCAAACTACTCAAAGAGATCATGGATAAAGCAGATGAGCGGTTTAGTATTTCTAACGAGCGGTATATACTAGGTAATATCGACATCACAAATCTTACACTAGCACAGAGGGAAAAGGATCAAACCAAAAGAAATTATATCAACGCGCTAAAATCTTACTGGGTGACTTACTACGAACTAAGAGCACTTAGTGGATATGACATACTTAATGATCAAGAGATCATCTATCAATAACTAATAAAACTTCAACCCTAAATATGATAAAGCTTAAAAATATCACGAAAGTCTATAGGACAAAGACCATAGAAACTACAGCGCTCAACAGTATCGATCTCCATGTGCCCAAGGGAGAATTTCTAAGTATCATGGGACCGTCGGGGTGTGGCAAGAGTACCTTGCTTAACATTATCGGTTTATTGGATGAGCCGTCGGGAGGAACCATCTTAGTCGATGGTCATGAAGTGAAGAAGTATGCTAGCAGATCGACAGCAAATTTCAGAAATGAAAAATTAGGATTTATCTTCCAAAGCTTCCACCTCATCCCTGATCTCAATGTGATAGACAATGTAGAGCTACCACTGTTGTACCGAAAAGTCTCCTCAAAACAAAGAAAGGAAATGGCTGCTGCTGCGCTTGAGTCAGTAGGTCTTGCCAATAGAAAATCACACTTCCCTAATCAGCTATCTGGCGGTCAGAAGCAACGAGTAGCGATAGCAAGGGCGATAGTAGGAAACCCTGAGATCATCCTTGCGGATGAGCCAACAGGTAATCTCGATAGTGTGATGGGTGATGAGGTGATGAGCATATTGACTTCACTCAATAAAGATAACGGGACAACTATAGTAATGGTCACTCACGATGAACGCATGGCGAAGAAGACCGACAGATTGATCAGACTATATGATGGGAGTCAAGTTGCCTAACTACAAAAACTAAAACTATGTTAACTAATTATTTAAAACTAGCTTGGCGAGTATTAGCAAGGAGAAAATTCTTCACTTTTATCTCCTTGTTCGGTATCAGTTTTACGCTTGGGATCTTGATGTTTGCATTGTCATTCTTACAATCCGAGTTGGGTACTAACACCCCCCTATCCAATAAGGATGACTTCGTCTATGTGGAGCAATTGCGTCTGCAACGTACTTATTTTGATACGATCACTTTAGTCGATACGCTGTTCAAAGCGGGAGTCGAAGTTTATGATACAACCTTTGAACTCAAAGAGTCGGGTACTGGAGCATCGCAAACTGAGATGAGTAATAAAATAGTCGATACATACCTGGCCGATATGCGATCAGCAGCTGATATGACCATGTTTAATGCCAGTAATTATCATGACGTCTATGTCAATGGTGTCAAAGTATCCTTGAATATACTGATGTCGGATGCTAGGTATTGGACGGTTTTTGATCACAGGTTAATAGAAGGTAGAGTATTCGATGAAGCGGAGGTAAACAGTGCTGCTCAAGTAATCGTAATTTCTACCAAGACTGCACAAAACTATTTTGGAAGAGAGAAGAATGTGGTCGATGAAGAGATGTTCATAGATAATAAAACCTATAAGGTCATCGGCTTGTATCCTAACAAAGGGAAGATACTTCCATTTGTTTCGCCGGATGCTGTATCTCCTTATACTACTATGGATCTATCTTTAATAGATAACTTTTACTTTGGGCCATTCGAGGTTATGTACGTAGCGGAGCCTGGAGCAATAGATAACTTGAAGAGTGAAATTAACTATGCTGCTACTTTGATACCTGTCGATCATCCGGATAACGAGAATGATTTTAAGGAAGTGGTCTTTAGACCTACGACCTATGATGAAATGTATGCTGCAGGAGTCTTAGATGTAAGTAATGCTGAAGCAGAAGAAAGCCTTTCCACTATGAAAATGATACTGTTGGGCTTACTCATTTTCTTCACGGTCTTACCCACGTTGAATCTTATCAATATAAATGTGAGTCGGATACTAGACCGATCATCAGAGATAGGTGTGCGTAAAGCATTTGGGGCACATCAGGGTGATATTATTTCTCAGTTTATTGTTGAGAATATCGTGGTCACTATCTTGGGAGGATTAATTGGCCTTGGTATTGCATGGGCCTTGATCAGCATAATTAATCAAGGAGGTTATCTAGGCGAATCTGTTCTTATGTTCAATACCAAGTTTTTCATCTATAGTTTTATTATCACATTGGTCTTTGGTATCCTATCAGGTTTCTTGCCGGCATACAGAATGTCAAAACTTCAAATCGTTAATGCTCTAAAAGAAAATAAATTATGATCGGCCATATATTAAAATTGATCTGGAATAAGAAGGGTAGCAATGCGCTAATGATCCTTGAGATTTTCCTTGCATTCTTAGTCTTATTCTTTGTGCTAACTTATGTATTCTTTAATCTGGATAAAACCAGCGAGCCGCTTGGTTTCGAGACAGTGGATAGGTGGCAAGTCCGACTAGCAAATTTAGAAATAACAGATTCACTAGAACTAAAAACAACCTTCGAAACTATAGAATCAAACTTGCTAGCATTAGAGGAGGTAGAAGCAGTAAGTTTTACAAAAGGAATCTTTCCATTTGGCGGTAGCATGTGGACGACGGGAAATGACGAAAATGGATTTGAATTTTCTGCCATGATGGTCCCTGCAGATTATGACCTTGCTAAAACGCTCGACCTTAATATTATAGAAGGACGTTGGTTTAAAGAAGAAGACCACAATGCTACTTATAAGCCTATGGTAATGACGAAGCATTTTATGGAAAAATATTATCCAGGTAAGTCCATGATAGATAGCACATTTGAATTGAATGGGACTAGAAAGATAGTAGGTGTAGTAGAAGCATATCGATATCGAGGTGCATTCGAAGAACTTTATCCTACGGTTATGTTATTAGAAAAAAAGGAAGAATCCGAAACGGTACTCCTGAAAATGAAACCTGGCACACCTACCTCTTTTGAGGAGAAGTTGTCTAATCTGGTAAATACTACTACTAAAAAAACAGGTAATGTGATCGTGAACTTAGAGAAAGAAAGAATAGCAGAAGACAGAGAAAGTTGGATGATATTTATTGCACTTCTATCTATCTGTGGATTTTTATGTATCAATGTTGCTTTAGGTCTTTTCGGAGTTTTGTGGTATAATATCAATAAGCGAAAAGCGGAGATAGGACTCCGTCAAGCATTGGGGGCTCATGGTTTAGATATTAGTAAGCAATTCATTATGGAGATCATGGTCTTGACTTTGGTGGCGTTACTTATAGGGGTGTTTTTTGCGATACAAGTTCCATTGCTGGATTTGACAGAGTACCCGGCTAAGATGTTTTATAAAGCGATCATCTATGCAATGGGGATCATCCTTGCTTTGGTATTCGTATGTGCATTGTTTCCGAGTATACAAGCGGCTAAGATCACTCCGGCTAATTCGTTGCATGAAGATTGATTAGTTCATTTAGAGAATCGAAATAGTCAATTAGAAAGTTTATAAAAATGAAAAATTTATTTTCAAGTATTTTATTCTTCAGTCTATTCCAATGTGGATATGGTCAAAATTTTGAATTGAATGACATTGCAGGACAATACTTAAATGAGTTTAAAGTTCCTGGACTGGCAATTAGTGTTATCAAATCTGACAAAGTGCTGTTTGGGACAGCGGGTCTAAAACAATGTGGAACTGAAAACAGGATCGATCTAGATTCAAAGTTTCAGATGGGGTCCAACTCAAAGGCTATTACAGCTACCATTGCAGCGATTTTGGTTGAGGGAGGGAAAATAGAATGGGATGCTAAATTATTAGAAATTGTTCCAAGTTTAAAGGGAGGAATAAAAGAAGTATATGAGAGTATAACTTTAGAAGATCTGCTTTCTAACAGAGGTTTTATACAACCATTCGAAGAATCAGGAAGTAGAGAGTGGAAAGGTATACCACAGCGTAAGTCGGGTGCTAAGATCTCAAAATTGACTTTTGCCAAATACGCCTTAAACCTGAAACCCAAAATTGGAGAATCTAAAGAATTTAGCTATTCGAATGGAGGCTTTATTATAGCTGCGTTGATGCTTGAGCAGGCCTCAGGAAAATCATGGCAAGAACTTATAGAGCTCTACAGTGAATTGTATAAAGTAGATCTTACGAAGGGCTTTCCAAATCAAGAAACACCCAACCAAACTTTTGGTCATAAGAAAAGACTTAGAAAGTATAAACCTGTTTCATCTAAAGACGAGCTATATTTTAATTTTGATATGTCTCCAGCGGGGAATTTATCGATTAGTATCAAAGACATGACAAAAGTAATGTCTAACCATCTCGCTGGATTGCTAGGAAGTGATGATGGTGTTTTATCTGCTGAATCATACAAAAAATTACACTTTGGACGTGACGGGTATAGTTTGGGATGGTATAATGGTAACATTGGTGAGACCGAACAAAGGTTTTCTTATCACGCCGGTAGTTTAGAAACATTTTCATCCTCAATTATGATTTCCAGTGATAGAGATATCGCGATAATAATAATGGTAAATTCAGATGATAAAAATTCAACTGAGCTAAGAGACAAGCTGAGAGTGGAGCTATGGGAAAAATATAGAAGCGAATAATATACTTGTTGTTTTGATTCTCTACATCCAAAATGGAATTTAGAAATATAACCTAACCAAGAAAACTAAGAGAAAACTTTCACATGAAAATATTGATCATAGATGATGACCCTACAGTTTGCAGTAGCCTCAAGCTATTGTTAAGTAGAAAAGGGTATGAAGCTTCCTCAATAAGCCATCCAAGTGTGGCACTAGAAACGATTGAAGAGAGAAGTCCAGGGCTGATCTTGCTGGATATGAATTTTACAATTGATACATCAGGCAAGCAAGGGATGAAGCTGCTTAGACTTATCAGAGATGCTCATCCCCAGATATCAGTGATACTTATGACAGGGTGGGCAACTGTACAGATAGCTGTAGAAGGAATGAAGGTAGGAGCGAAAGATTTTGTAGCAAAACCATGGGACAACAAGGATCTACTGGCCTCCATACAAAGTATACAAGCGCTGCATCACCAGTCGGATGCTGCTGATGCAAGCGCCTCACATGGTGAGCGCTCTACGATCATAGGCGATAGTCCTAAGATGCAAGATATTATGCTGCTCGTAGAAAAAGTGGCTAACACAAGTGCAAGTGTACTGATCACGGGTGCAAGTGGCACTGGCAAAGAGTTAATAGCAGAAGCTATACATCAGGGGAGTATGAGGAATGAAGCTCCCTTCGTCAAAGTCAATTTGGGAGGTATACCGACCGAGTTATTTGAGAGTGAGATGTTTGGGCATAAGAGAGGCGCATTTACTGGGGCGGATACAGAACGGGAGGGTAGATTTGCCAAGGCGCATACGGGGACTATATTCTTGGATGAAATGGGCGAGCTAGATCTTGCTTGTCAGGTAAAGCTCCTGAGGGTCTTGCAAGAGAAAACCTTCGAAATGCTGGGGTCGAGCGAATCTCAGAAGACAGATGTAAGGGTGATCAGTGCAACGAATAAGGATCTTAGTCGAATGTCGGTAGACGGGACTTTCAGAGAGGACTTATACTATAGGATCAACTTGCTTCATATTCATATCCCTAGTCTAGATGAGCGCAGATCTGATATTCCGCTACTCACCAAGTTTTTCTTAGAGAATGTTGCTCTGCTGTATCAGGCAGATAGACCATATGTAGATGATGACACGATGAATTGGCTATCCAATCAGGAGTACAAGGGTAACATCAGACAACTTAAAAATATAGTAGAACGTACCTTCTTGCTTAATCTGAGTAATAAGACACTGAGTAAAAAAGATTTTCAGCCAGCTTTTCAAACTTCGCAACCGCGAGTAGGAGGCACCAATGCCCTCAATCTAGAATCGATGGAAATAGAAACTATCAATAAAGCACTAGCAAAACATGATCACGCTATAAGCTCATCTGCCAAAGCGCTAGGTATCACTAGAAGTTCGTTATATAGAAGAATCGAAAAATATGGCATAAAGCATGAGCCTAAAATTTAAGTACATTGTATTTATAGTCGTACTTCATATTGCATTGATAACACTTATTTATTTTTTGCTTAGAGAAGATCTGTGGTATTTTCTTGGGGCGGAGGTTCTAGTGTTTAGCAGTCTTTACTTCAGCTATTTGCTTTATAAGTCTTTTATTAGGCCCATTGATCTTTTGCACTCAGGTATCGATGCGATAGCGGACAAGGACTTCACTGTAAAGTACATTATGACCGGTTCTACGGAGGTAGATCATCTAGTCGATGTGTATAATAAAATGATAGATACACTCAGAGAAGAACGGACACTTATTTCGGAGCAGAGTCATTTTATACAGAAGCTCATAGAGGTAACTCCTATCGGGATCATCATCATGGATTATGATGGTTTGATATCTACAATAAATCCCTCTGCAAAAAATCAATTAGGTATATCTTCAAAAGATAATTTCGCTGGAAAAAAAATAGCAGATCTGTCATCAGAATTGATCTCAGTCCTGGATACTGCTAAAATCGGTTCTCCCGAGATCATCAGTATCAATGGTATGGACAAATACAAGATCCAAGTCAACGAAGTGATACACCAAGGCTTCATGCGGAAGTTTATCATGATAGATGACCTATCCTCAGAACTCCTAGAGACAGAAAAAGAAGCTTATGGCACGATAATAAGGATGATGGCCCATGAAGTCAATAACAGTATGGGAGCTATTAATTCTATATTGGATACTGTGGTAGAGTTTGGATTCGAAGGGCAGGGAGATCAAGAGCTTAGAGAATCATTACTGGTAGCTAGGAGGCGTAACGTAGGTCTTTCGCAATTCATGGATAACTTTGCATCTCTGCTCAGGCTGCCATCACCCAACAAGAAAAATATAGACCTAGCAGCGATACTCAAGAAGACGGGGCAATTATTCGTGCCTAATGCTCAGGAAAAAAATATCATGATCACTTTTGATATTCCTACCTATGAAATTATGATCGTCGCAGATCAAGTACTATTAGAACAAGCCATCTCCAATATGATCAAGAATGCGATAGAAGCCATAGAGCAAGATGGAGATATCAAGATATCTTGTAGTGAGGAACCAGCTAAGTTCGTGATCTCAGATAATGGTCCTGGAATATCGGATGAGGTTTCTAAGCAATTGTTCACCCCATTTTTTAGTACCAAAACGACAGGGCAGGGGGTAGGTCTAATGTTGATCAGGGATGTATTGCAATCACATCAGGCAGAATTTTCTCTACGTACAGATAAGGAATCTGGGTGGACTCATTTTGAAGTACATTTTAAATAATCTATAAATCACAGCATTGAAAGAATTGTGGAGTAAACTTCCTGTGTGGATAAGAGCACTCGTAATTGCTGCTTTGTTATTCTTTCCGGTTATTAGTATTAATCAGCTTTTGCTATTTCAAAATCTTTTCGGTTATACCTCGGTTGCTTGGTCGTTGCCTGTGATCATATTTATACTATGGCTCTATTGGAGATTTACGATTGGAGCAAACAAACCATTTAAACCTTCTGATGTAAGAAGAGATTTATCCATGACTTCCAAAAGGAAAGGAGGGAGTTTGGCTGGGGCTTTTATATCGATTATGGGGTTAATGCTATTTACCTATTCTGCTGTTGCTATCGGATATGCTTTTTTGGATGAAGGAACTGATCAGTTAGAAATGATCAAACTATTTACTGCTCCTAGAATAGCAATTGCTATACCACTGATATTAGGATTGGCTCTCACAGCAGGCATCGTAGAAGAGATAGTATTCAGAGGATATTTGCAGACTATGCTAGAGCGTGGTTATGGAGTAGTCATTTCATTTGGAGTTACTGCGATCATTTTTGCTTTACTACATTTCTTGCCTCAGATACTTCTGGTTCCTTATATGCTCGTGTCTCTTGCATTTTCTTATGTGGCATATAGGAGTCGGACTATTGTGCCAGGTATAATAGCGCATGCAGGATTTGACTTCGTAGCTATTGTATTGATATATTTTAATCCTGAGATGGCAGAGAAAACCTACTTTGAGGAATCGCTTGTGGTAAGTGTTATCTTATTGATTATCAGTGTAGCGATGATCTGGTATTCTCAAGATCGTCTCGTGAAGAGAGATACTTCAGGATTATAAAATAGTTGCCGTTTTAGTTGGTAAATGCTTTTCTAGTTAGCGAAGGTTATTTACAAAACATCCATGATTAGGAAGTCACCAACAGTCATGAAAGTCTGCGCGTAGCTCCTATAGAAAATTAGGTGGCGAAGGTTATGAGATATTTTGTAAAAAAAAAGAGGCACCTCGTAAAAAGCACCTCTCTAGTATTTCTTAATAAATGTTACAACTACCTCAGCAGTGCTTTCACACCCATACCTAGGATATCATCCATCATGCTACCATCACCATCTCTGTCAAGTATCTTTCCTAGTAAGCCTCCACCTGGATTAGAGCGTCTCTGTTGTGCTCCTCCCATAAGAACCTTGGCCAATCCTCCTAAGTCTAATCCGCTAGACTTTCTCTGTCCACCGACGACACCCATGATTATTGGCGCTATCAACTGCATGAGCGTACCAGATTTAAATAAGTCAAGACCACTATATTTGCTCACGATCTGAGCGGTCTCCATCACTCGGTTTCCTAGCAGGTGGTTTATGATTCCTACACCATTCATGGTCTTTTGATTGTTGACGTTGGTAGACCCTTTTAATACCCCTAGGATATTGCCCAGAATGCCTCCATCATGATCTCTTTCGATAGCTCCAAAAAGTCCACCTCCACTTTGCTGATTGTTTGCATTTTTTGCAATTATATCTAGTAGGACTTCAGTTATACCTCCCGCGGCTTTTTTTACTTGATTGGGATCTTGTGCTCCGATCTGTCTAGACAATTGCATGATCACATCGTCATTTAGATGTTGGCTTACTTCGTTAAATAAGTTTGACATTTGCTTTTTTTAGTTTGAAGAGAATAAGCTTTAATCGCTACATCACTTCTTGATTTAAAAATTTACTTGGTTTTACAATTATAGAAGTCGTTGTTTATATTATTTATTGTTTGTAACAATATAAATATCTAATAGGGCTTATATTGTTTTAAAACTGATAAATAATAAGATCTACACTTAGAACAAACACATGAAAGATCGGAAGCACGCATTTAGTTTACTATCTCTATTAATATTTATATTAAGTAGTTGCACTACTCAGCATCAAGAAAAACCAGATCAGGATCCTAAGAAACCTAATGTCCTTTTCATATCAATCGACGACCTAAGACCCGCTTTAGGAGTATATGGTGATTCGATAGCGATCACCCCTAATATCGATAAACTTGCAGGAGAAGGCATGACCTTCATGAATACCTTTACGCAAGTAGCTGTATGTGCTCCTTCGAGGGCGAGTCTGATGACAGGGCTGCGACCGGATTCGACTCGTGTGTGGCATCTGGGAGATAAGTTCCGAGAGATAAACCCTGTAACCGTTACGATGCCTCAGTATTTTGCTAATCACGGATATCATACGATCAATCTAGGTAAGATCTTTCATAATTATATGCCCGACTCTATCTCTTGGGATGAGCCAGATTTAAGACCTTCACGGTATCTAAAACCAGATTGGCTAGGCAGGGATGGAGAGACATTTTATATCAGTGAAGAAGTTGCCAGATCACAGGTCATTAAGCGAGACTCACTCCTCAAGCTCAGGCCGATACGATATGCCAATGGATGGAATACAGGGCCGGCATGGGAAGCTGCCGATGTACATGACTCGATGTATTATGATGGCGCTCAGAATGAATTAACCATAAAGTCGCTAACTCGATTGGCAAAGATGGATAAGCCATTTTATATGGGATTGGGTTACTTCAGACCGCACTTACCGTTCACTGCCCCAAAAAAATATTGGGACCTATACGATAGTTCGAAGATACCTCTGCCGCAGAATCCAGAGATCCCTGACGGAGCACCAGTATACACGATGAACTCTATGTATGAGCTAAGGCACTATGATGGATTTGGGCATATCGGACACCCGACATCGAGTTATCGGATGAGCGAAGACACTGTAAGAACGCTCCGTCATGGTTACTATGCTAGTGTGAGTTATGTAGATGCCTTACTAGGCGATCTATTTGATCATATGAAAGAGCTGGGAATATATGATAATACCATTATCATAGTGTGGGGTGATCATGGTTGGAAATTAGGTGATCATAACAGCTGGGGCAAGATGACCAATTTCAATGTCGATCTGCGAGTGCCCATGATTATTAGATATCCTGATCAGCAACTACGTGGAGCAAAGACAAGGGCAATTACTGAGTTGATAGATATGTTTCCTTCTCTATGTGAATTAGCAGATATTCCAGTGCCTGATTATATGCAAGGTGCGAGCTTTGTACCACTTCTTCATAACCCTGATCTAAAATGGAAGAAAGCAGCTTTCAGCCAGTTTCATAGAAGGCCAAAAGTATCTGCAGATGGTAGACCTTACATGGGATATTCTATCAACACGCATGACCACCACTATATCGAATGGTATGATTGGGATAGTAAGAAAGGCGAAAGAGGCGAATATAGATCTGCCGAGTTATATGATTCAAAACTAGATGAGTATGAGACTATTAACCAATCTCAAAACAAAGAATATTCTTCGGTCGTATCCAATCTTTCTAGACAATTAAAAGCGGGGTGGCGAGCAGCTTTTCCTTGATTCTGAAATGCCTAAACGTAAAATTAGTATAATTTGCTTATTTTGGGTATTTAAAGTATAGTCGGTAATTATATACAACTTTACACTAGATGCTATTTCGTGGCTTAGTTTGGTTATATTCAATTATATAACTAAAGCTAAATAAAATGGGTATCCTAAAACAAAGCGAAGTTCTTGGAGTAATGCTTTAAATACAAAACGAAAACAACGCACTATTAAGAGTAATAGCTAAAGCTACGGCTAAAGAAGATTTTAACGCATTATATGTCGAAGCTTTGCAATTATCTGCTGACAGATTGCAAAAAGCCCTTGACGAGTCTCGTAGTAAAGACGAATCTTGATTTCCACTCCATGTATTTCGACTTCATATAACTGTTCTTTAATACCCAAACTTAACAAGAAATGCGTGGTACTAATTTGCTGTTAATTTTGCTTTTTCTTGGGGTTGTATTTTATTGCTTTTTTTAGATTGTTATCGAACTCACTACTATTAGTCTCTATCTTTTTAGTTTTCCCTTGGGCTAACTCCTTTCTTATTTCTGGTGTATCAAGTTCTTTGAAGTTTTCATGAGTTACGACTTTTTTCCCAGTCTCTTTTTCAATTTTGCTTATTGCCTCTTTTGTTATATTCCCAGCTATGTGGATTGCTTTTTTAGTTTCGACAAAATTATCAGCTCCATTTTTAGTAATTATTTCAGTTGACGTAGCTTCGCTAAATATTACAGATGCTAGTTCTAGCGGTGTCATATGGTCTCTCAGGCTTTCATCCTTACTTAAACCTTTGTGTTCCTTGTATTCTGTTGCATCTAAACCAAATGATGAGCTATAAAGCTCGTTGGTCAATATGGCATATTGGTAACCTTCATTAATTCCGCTATCTTTTAATGTGTCTGTGAATTTATGTCTGGCTTCTATACTAGCGGTTCTTGTTTCTACCCATTGTTGAGAGTAGCCTTTTGCCGTATAGTAGCCTCTTCCTCTTTCTACTGCTTTCTCTGGTTGTTCTATTTCATCTAGTCTTTCTTTACCGACTCTTGCGAGCCATTTCTTGAAAGGTTCTGCCTTTTTTGAGGGAATAGATTGTATTATTCTAAATAAACCCTCAGAATCAGAACAATTTACTAGCCTTTTTTTGCCATCTCTAGCTTTCATAGGAAGAGGGGTACAGATTGTACCCCAGTTGCTCGCAAGCTCAGAATCCCTACTTCTAAGTTTTTTAATATACTGTTTTATATCTGTTGAATCGGTAAGCAGTAACACAACATCCTCAACGGAATAATGCCATTCACCATCAAACTCTACTCTTCTTATTTCTATATCATCAAATAAGATGATTTTATTTAACTCTCTTTTATTTTCCTTTTTATCCATTGATTAACGATTTATAAGAAGTTCTTACTTCTGTTCTTGAAAATAACATATTCATTCTCTCAGCTTCATTTAGCTCTCTAGTATTGTATCTGTAAGCTGATTCGTCTACATACTTTTGAAGATGCTTTGGTGACACACTATGGTACACTTCAATAATACTTTTTTATTAAGTAAAGACCAAAACCCCTCTATTGAGTTTTTGTGCATTCCGTTCAAGACATATTCACCATGCGTGTGGTTAACTCTAACGTGCCCTTTAAAGTACTTTCCTGCTCTGACATATGAGTTTAGCATATCAGTTACGATAACAGATGATTGCTTTATCTTACTCACTAAAATAGGCTCTAAAGTGCTTCTTTTGCTATCTGCAACTAATTCCGCTTTGACTATACCTTCGCTAATCATTTCAAGTACTGGCGTCTTACCTTGTTTATCTTTTCTTCCACTTCTTTTGTGAGCGTGCTAATTCTTTTCTTTACCACCTACATAGGTTTCGTCTATTTCAACAACCCCTTCCATATTATTATCATCTTAGCCTAAAC